>WBZM01001011.1_pt1 | contig 31463 bp, 30 predicted proteins | sample 5204271 | NCBI WGS metagenome assembly WBZM01 (sample SAMN12344346, study PRJNA552823) | activated sludge metagenome | biome: Activated sludge suspended growth; feature: Nitrification reactor; material: Wastewater; isolation source: activated sludge from nitrification reactor of wastewater... | reverse complement strand
CCCCCGGGTCGCCCAGGGCACGGCCCTGCGCGAGACCCTGCTGGAGATGACCCGCAAGGGTTTGGGCATGACCGCCATCCTCGACGGGGAGGAGCGGATCGCGGGCATCTACACCGACGGCGATCTGCGGCGCACCCTCGACCGGGGGCTGGACCTGCACGCCACCCCGGTCGATGCCGTCATGACGCGCCACCCGGTGCGGGTCAGGGCCGACATCCTCGCCGCCGAGGCCCTGCGCGTCATGGAAGAGCGTAAGATCAATGCCTTGCTGGTCGTGGACGGGACCGGTCGCCTGATTGGCGCCCTCAACATGCACGACCTGTTGCGGGCTGGCGTCGTTTAGTCAGGGTCCAGGCCAGCTCCATGCGATTCATCTCCAGCCGCCACCGGGAGGAACCCCATGCGTGACATCCTCGAGCGCGCCAGCCGCATCCGGCTCGCCATCTTCGACGTTGATGGCGTGCTCACCGATGGCAGCCTCTACATCGGCGACGATGGCCAGGAGTACAAGGCCTTCAACTCCCGGGATGGCCATGGCATGGTCCTGCTGCGCCAGACCGGGGTCACCCTGGCGATCATCACCGGCCGGACCTCGGCGGTGGTGGGCATTCGCATGGCGAGCCTGGGCATCAACCATGTCTACCAGGGCATCCAGGACAAGCTGGCCACCTACGAAGAACTGAAGCAGACCCTGGGCCTGACCGACGAGGCCATCGCCTACGTCGGCGACGACGTGGTGGACCTGCCCGTCCTGCGCCGCGCGGGCCTGGCGGTGGCGGTGGCCGACGCCCACCCCCTGGTGCAGCGCCACGCCCACTGGCGGACGGCGTCTGCCGGTGGGCGCGGGGCGGCCCGGGACTTTTGCGAGCTCCTCATGGAGGCCCAGGGCACCCTGGACACCATGATGGCGCGCTACTTCTAGGTCCGTCCCCGGGACATGGTGGGGATTGTCCGCCAGCGCCTGCTCCCGCTCCTGCTCGTCCCGCTGGCGGTCCTCGCCTGGTGGCTGAGCCTGATGCGCGAGGGACCGCGCCTGGCCCAGGATGATCTTTCCGGCCAGCCGGATCAGGTCGTCGAGGGACTCCGGATCACCACCCTGGACGAAGCGGGCCGACCGCATCGCCGCCTGATCGCCCGGGAGGCCAGGCACTATCCGGGGGGGGCGGGCAGCGAACTCGATGCCCCGCGCCTGACCCTCTTCCCGGAGGAAGGTCCCCCCTGGCAGCTCAAGTCGACGCGCGGCTGGGTCGCCGAGGAGCTGGAGGAGATCCGTCTGCGGGGCGACGTCCTGCTCGACCGCGAGGCCTGGCAGGACAACCCCCCGGTACAGATCGCCACCCCGGAGCTCCAGGTCTGGCCCCAGGAGCATTACGGGCGCACCCATGCCCCCTTGCACGCCACCCGTGGCGCGGACTGGCTGACCAGTATCGGCGGTGGCGAGGCCTGGTTCGGCGAGACCCTGCGCGCCCGGCTCTTTGGCCGGGTCAGCCTGGAATTTCATCCCCAGCCCCCTACTGAAAACACCTGGCCACGCCCCTGAAAATGAAAGCCTTTGCCCTGTCTTTCACGCTCACCCTGGTCCTGACCCTGGCGCCAACGACCCCGGCTCGGGCCCTGGAAAGCGACCAGCAACAGCCCCTCAGCCTCGAGGCCGATGCCGCGGAGATGGACGAGGCCAAGCGCCTGAGCGTCTACACGGGCAAGGTCATCGTCCGCCAGGGCACCCTGGAGATCCGCGCCGATCAGGTGACCATCCACCACGCGGAGGACAAGCGCCCGGAATTGATCATCGCCACCGGCCAGCCCGCCACCTACCAGCAGCAGGTCGAGGGGGAACAACGACCGATCCAGGCCGAAGCCTTGCGCATGGAATATCAGGCGACCAAGGACGAGATCACCCTCATCGACCAGGCCGTGGTCTTCCAGGGCACCGACACCTTCCGCAGCGACCGGATCGTCTATGACCGCCTCAATGCCCGGGTCAAGGCCGGCACCAGTGCTCAGGGAAAGGAACGGGTCAGGATCCACATCACCCCCCAGAACGAGCCCAAGGCCCAGCCATGAGCACCCTGCGGGCGCACAACCTGGTCAAGCGTTACCGCCAACGGCAGGTGGTGCGCGGGGTCAGCGTCAATGTCGACGCGGGCGAGGTCGTCGGTCTACTGGGCCCCAATGGCGCGGGGAAGACTACCTGCTTTTACATGATCGTCGGCCTGGTCACGGCCGATCAGGGGCAGATCTGGCTGGAAGATCAGGACATCAGCGCCAAACCCATGCACCTGCGAGCGCGGCGCGGCCTGAGCTACCTGGCGCAGGAGGCCTCGGTCTTTCGCAAGCTCAGCGCCCAGGATAATCTGCTGGCGGTGCTCGAGACGCGCAAGGACCTGACCAGGGACCAGCGTCTGAACCGCTGCCTCGACCTGCTGGAGGAACTGGGCATCGCCCATGTCGCGGACTCCCTGGCCATGAGCCTCTCCGGGGGCGAACGGCGGCGCCTGGAAATCGCCCGCGCCCTCGCGGTGGAGCCCAAGATCATGCTGCTCGACGAGCCCTTTGCCGGCGTCGATCCCATCGCCGTGGGCGACATCAAGCAGATCGTCGCCCACCTGCGGGACCGTGGCATCGGCGTCCTCATCACCGACCACAATGTCCGCGAGACCCTGGACATCTGCGACCGCGCCTACATCATCAACGAAGGCCAGGTGATCGCCGAGGGCGCCCCCCAGGTCCTGCTGGAGGACGCCCAGGTGCGTTCCGTCTACCTGGGCGAGCATTTCCGGCTCTGACCCGGCGACTTTGGGCTAGACTTTGATTTACCACCAGGGATTCAATTCTCGTACCAGCTTTGCCCCCTTGACATGAAGCAGTCCATCCAGCTCCGGCTGGGCCAGCATCTGACCATGACCCCCCAACTGCAACAGGCGATCCGCCTCTTGCAGTTGTCCACCCTGGAACTCCATCAGGAAATCCAGGAGGCCCTGGACACGAATCTGATGTTGGAAAGCGCCGAGGACGGTGAGCTGACCACTCAGCCCGCCGGTGAGCCCCGGTCCGACCCCGGCCCACTGGCGGAGGGGATGAACCCAACCCGGGCGGAAGGGGGCGACGAGGAGCGCCGGGACCTCGATCTGGACGCCGGGGGCGAGATGACGATCCCGACGGAATTGCCGGTGGACAGTGACTGGAGTGATCACTTCGATGGCTACACCGGGGGTGGCGGTGGCGAGGAGGGGGACTTCGATCCCTTGACCCAGCAGAGTCGCCCGGAAACCCTCCAGGATTTCTTGCACTGGCAACTCAACCTTTGTCGCCTGGATAGCACCGAGCGGGCCATCGCCACGGCCATCGTCGACGCCATCGACGCCGACGGCTATCTGACCCAGAGTTGCGAGGAACTGCGCGAGGCCCTCGGCGAGGAGGGCCTGACGGTCCAGGAGATCGAGACCGTGCTCCACCGCATCCAGGCCCTCGACCCCCCGGGGGTCGGCGCCCGGGACCTGGCTGAATGCCTGCTCATTCAATTGCGGCAGCAATCGGACCCCTCCCCCGCCACCCGGGACGCCATCGCCATCTGCCAGCACTGCATCACCGCCCTGTCGCGGAACGATCTGGAACGTATCCAGCGCCAACTCCACCTGACCCCCGGCGCCCTGACTGCCGCGCTGGCTGAGATTCGCGCCCTTCACCCCCGACCCGGCAGCTTGATCGTGACGCCCCGGCCGGACTATGTGATTCCCGACGTCTTCGTGAGCAAAAAGGCCGGCGCCTGGCGCGTTGAACTCAATCCCGAGGCTACCCCCCGGCTGCGCATCAATGCCGACTATGCCCGCCTCGTCCGCCGCGCGGATCAGAGCGACACCAACACGGTCCTGCGTAACCATCTGCAAGAGGCCCGCTGGTTCATCAAGAGCCTGCAAAGCCGGAATGACACGGTGCTACGGGTGGCGACCAAGATCGTGGAACTGCAGCGGGACTTCCTCGAACAGGGTGAGGAGGCGATGAGATCCATGGTCCTGCGCGATATCGCCGAGGCCCTGGAGCTACACGAATCCACCGTCTCCCGCGTCACCACCCACAAATACATGCATACCCCGCGCGGGACCTTTGAGTTCAAGTATTTTTTCTCCAGCCACGTCAACACGACGGAAGGCGGAGAGTGTTCCTCCGTCGTGATCCGCGCCCTGATCCGCAAACTGGTGGCCGCGGAGCCCGCCACCAAACCCCTCAGCGATCAGCGCATTGCCGCCATCCTCAGCGATCAGGGCATCAACGTCGCCCGGCGGACGGTGGCCAAATATCGTGAAACGATGGGCATCGCGGCCTCGAGCGAGCGCCGCCGGCTGGCGTGAGGACCAGGGTTTTCACCGGCGCTGGTGCCACCAGCGCCCCAGCGGTCCCGGGACGGGCCGCCAGACGCCACCCCGATCGGTTGGCGGTAACGGCGAGGGAGCGCGCGCCTTGGCCGCCCCAGGAGGTGGGTGAGCGGTCATTCCTTCGGACACCCAGGAGCCACGCAATGCAAATCAACTTGACGGGTCATCATGTCGACATCACCGAGGCCATGCGCAATTATGTCGACAGCCGGTTCGAGCGACTTTCGCGCCATCTCGACCACGTCCTGGACGCCCATGTCGTCCTCTCGGTGGAAAAGCTGCGGCACAGCGCCGAGGCCACCCTTCAGGTCAACGGCGGCAACCTCCATGCCGAAGCGACCGAGGATGACATGTACGCCGCCATCGACGCCCTGAGCGACAAGCTCGATCGTCAGATCCTCAAGTACAAGGAGAAGAAGAGCAGCCACCGCGCCACCGCCCCCGCCCCCGCCCCCAAAGTGGCGGAAAGCGAGTAAGGGACGCCCGGCCATGCCATAATCCGCGCCTTCGCCGCCCGGAACCGCCGGGCGGCGCGGCCCGATGGCCGCCATCTTCACCTTCCAGATTCATCGGGAGCCGCCTTCGATGTTTCCTCCCCAATTTCTCGCCGTCGAGCGCGTTGCCGCCGGCGCGGAAATCACGAGCAAAAAGCGCCTGCTGGAGGTCCTCGCCGGCCTGCTTGCTTCCGCCCATCCCCAGTTGAAAGCCGAACTCGTCTTTGAGCACCTGCTCGAGCGCGAGCGCCTGGGCAGCACCGGCCTCGGCCACGGCGTGGCCCTGCCCCATGCCCGGATCAAGGATGCCGCCGAGGCCATCGGCGCCTTCATCCAACTCCGTCAGCCCGTGGACTTCGATGCCATCGACGAGCAGCCCGTGGACCTGGCTTTTGCCATGCTGGTTCCCGAGGCCGCCACCGAGGTCCATCTCCAGCTTCTCGCCCACCTGGCCGGGCTGTTCGGCGAGGAGGGTTTCCGCGAGCGGCTGCGCCAGGCCTCCGATCCCTCCGCCCTCCTCCGGCAATTGCAGGAGGGTGCTGGCCCCGCCCCGGGCGGATGAACAAGCTGCGCACCCTCAATGACCTGGTCGAGCGCATGGGCGCGCGGCTGGAGCTACGCTGGCTGACTCCACCCCCCCAGCCCCCCCGCCCCCTGCTCGCCGGCGACGGCGCCCTAGGCCGCCAGTCCCTGGTCGGCCCCCTCAACGGCATCCATCCCAACCGCTTGCAGGTCATCGGCCTGGCCGAACAGCGCTATCTGGAGGACATGAGCCGGGGCGCCCGGGAGGACTCCTTCAACCGCCTCCTGGCCAGCCAGCCCGCCGGCATCATCCTGGCCAATGGCATCGAGCCGGACCCGGAACTGCTGGCGGCGATCCATCGCCTGGACATCCCCTTGCTGGCCTCGCCGCGGCCGGACGAGGAGATCATCGGCTATCTGCACTTCTACCTGACCCTCAAGCTGGCGCCGCGGGTGGTCATCCATGGCGTCTTCATGGAAGTGCTGGGGACCGGGGTGCTACTGGTCGGTGACCCGGCCGTGGGCAAGAGCGAACTGGCCCTGGAGCTGATCAACCGCGGCCACCGGCTCATCGCCGACGACGCCCCGGAGTTCGCCAACCTGGCCCCGGAGATGCTGGAGGGTTTCTGCCCCCCCCTGCTGCGGGACTTCCTCGAGGTGCGGGGCCTGGGGATACTCAACATCCGCGCCATGTTCGGCGAGAGCGCCGTGCGCCAGCGCAAGCGGCTCAACCTCATCGTCAACCTGCGCACCCTGGATGCCGCCGGCCTGCTGGGCATCGATCGCCTGGGGGGGACCAAGACCCTGCGCAATATCCTCGGCGTCAACATCCCCGAGGTCACCATGCCCGTCGCCCCGGGACGCAATCTGGCGATCCTGGTGGAGGCGGCGGTGCGCAGTCAGGTCCAGCGCAGCCGCGGCTATGACGCCGGGGTCGACTTCACCGAGCGCCAGTTGCGCGCCCTCCAGGGCCAGGCGCCGGAGGGGGACCCGGAATGGGTCTGAAGCTGATCATCGTCAGCGGCCTGTCCGGGTCGGGCAAGAGCGTCGCCCTGCATACCCTGGAGGATCTGGGCTTCTATTGCATCGACAACCTGCCCCTCTTCCTGCTCGGCGAACTGGCGCGGGGCCTGGAGGGCACCCAAAGCCCCCAGTTGGCGCGCACCGCGGTGGGGATCGACGCCCGCAACCAGCCCGAGCGCCTGACGGAGGTGCCGGCCCTGGTGGCCGAACTGAAGGAGCGTGGCGTCGAATGCCATGTCCTCTACCTGGAGGCCAGGCCCGAGTCCCTGATCAAGCGCTTCAGCGAGACCCGGCGCAAGCACCCCCTGAGCGCGGATGATCGGTCCCTGGCCGAGGCCATCAAACTTGAACGGCATCTGCTGGCGCCCATCCTCGATATCGCCGACCTGCGCATCGACACCACCCACACCAATGTCCACCAATTGCGCGAACGGGTGCTGGGGCATCTCCAGGACGGCAAGTCGCGACGGGTATCGGTCCTGATCGAGACCTTCGGCTTCAAACAGGGGGTGCCGCGGGACGCGGACTTTGTCATCGACGTCCGCTGCCTGCCCAACCCCCATTGGCAACCCCAGCTCCGCCCCTTGACCGGGCGTGACCCCGAGGTCGCCCACTTCCTGGAAGAATCGCCCCAGGTCGCGGAGATGGTCGCGGACCTGTCCGCCTTCTTCGCCCGCTGGGTCCCCCGCTTCGAGGCCGATGGGCGCAGCTACCTGACCATCGCCATCGGCTGCACCGGCGGCCAGCACCGCTCGGTCTACATGGGCGAAAGACTGCGTGACCACTTCGCCACCCTGGGCCGCCAGGTCATGCTCCGTCATCGGGAACTCTCATGAGCGTCGGACTCCTCCTCATCACCCACGGCGCCATCGGCGCCAGCCTGCTGTCCACCGCCACCCGCATCCTGGGCGGGTCCTGTCCCGTCGCCGTTCGGGCCCTAGCGGTCACCGACGAGACCCAGCGTGACCAGTTGCTGGTGGAGGCGCGGCGCCTGGCGCTGGAGGTCGACGGCGGCGACGGCGTCCTGGTGCTGGCCGATCTCTATGGCTCCACCCCGGCCAACATCGCCTGCTCCCTCCAGGGGGACTCAGCGATGATCCGCATCGTCGCCGGCCTCAACCTGCCCATGCTGGTGCGGGCCCTGAACTACGCCAGCCTGCCGCTGGAGGACCTGGCCCACAAGGCGGAAACCGGCGGCCGGGATGGGGTGCTGATCTGCGCCAGCCAGCAATGCGCCGCCATGGCGGAGATCGACCCGTGATCGTCAAGGAGGTGGAGATCGTCAACCGCCTGGGGCTGCACGCCCGGGCCTCGGCCAAGTTCGTCACCTGCGCCGGCGGCTTCAAGAGCCTGGTTCAGGTCGAGCGCGACGGGCGCAAGGTCAACGGCAAGAGCATCATGGGGGTGATGATGCTGGCCGCCGCCCAGGGGGTCCGCCTCACCCTGCATGTCGACGGGGAGGACGAGGCCGAGGCCTGCGCCGCCCTGGAGGCCCTGATCGCCGATCGCTTCGGGGAGGGTGAATGACCCTTGCCCTCGTCGGCCTGGGCGTCTCCACCAGCCAGACCGTGGCCATCGGCCCGGCCTACCGGCTGGAGCGTGGGCCCATGCCGACGGCGCCGCGACTCATCGCCCCCGACGAGGTCATGGCGGAGATCGCCCGCCTGGAGGAGGCCCTCGCCGCCTCCCAGGGCGCCCTGAAGGCCGTCCGCCGCCAGATCTCCCGTGCCGCCGGCTCCCCCCTGAGCCTGGCGGAATTCATCGATTCCCATCTCCTGATCCTGGAGGACGCGGCCCTGGTCGAGCCGGCGCGGGACCTGATCCGTGACCAGCTCTTTTCCGCCGAGTGGGCCCTGCGCCAGCACCGCGACGACCTGGCGCGGGTCTTCGACGAGATGGACGATCCCTACCTGCGCAGCCGGCGCGACGATATCGACCAGGTCATCCACCACATCCTGGGCTTTCTCACCGCCGGAGACCAGACCAGCCAGGAACCGGAGAGCGAGATCTCCGGCTGCGTCATCGTCGCCCACGACATCTCCCCCGCCGATACCTTGCTACTGCGCCATCGCGGCGCCGTGGCCCTGGTCACCGAGCATGGCGGGCCCCTCTCCCATACCGCCATCCTGGCCCGCAGCCTGAATATCCCGGCGGTCATGGGGGTGCGCCATGCCACCCGCTACCTGCGCCCTGGCGAGACCCTGGTGGTGGATGGCGAGGCCGGGACCGTCCTCGCCGGGGCCGATTACCACATCCTCAACCACTACCGGCAACGCCTGGTCGCCCTCAGCGCCCGGCGCAACCGGCTGCGGCGCCTGGTCCACGAGCCTTGCCAGACCCGTGATGGTCAGCCGGTGGAACTCCTCGCCAATCTGGAACTGCCGGACGACGCCCAGCTCGCCCGCGCCAATGGGGCGGCTGGGGTCGGGCTTTATCGTACCGAGTTCCTGTACATGAACCGGACGGGCCAACCTAACGAAGAGGAACACCTGGCCGCCTATCGTCAGGCCATTCGCGGCCTGGGGGGCATCCCCATCACCATCCGCACCCTCGACCTGGGGGCCGACAAACAGGTGGATGGCGCCCTGGGGGCCAACTGTCCCCCCGCCTGCAACCCGGCCCTGGGGTTGCGGGCCATCCGCCTCTGTCTCAAGGACCCCGAGTTGTTCCGCCCCCAACTCCGGGCCATCCTGCGCGCCTCCGCCGAGGGACCGGTGCGGCTCATGCTCCCCATGCTCACCAACCTGGGCGAGGTGGAAGCCACCCTCAGCCTCCTCGCCCAAGCCCGCCGCGATCTGACCCAGGAGGGCCGGCCCTTCGACCCTGAGATGCCGATCGGCGGCATGATCGAGATCCCCGCCGCCGCCCTCTGCGCCGACGCCTTTGCCCGGCGTCTGGATTTCCTCTCCATCGGCACCAACGACCTCATCCAGTACACCCTGGCCACGGATCGCATCGACGACACCGTCAACTACCTCTACGATCCCCTCCACCCCGCGGTCCTGCGCCTGCTACGCATGATCATCGCCGCCGGTCGGCGCCAGCATAAGCCCGTCGCCATGTGTGGCGAGATGGCCGGCGACCGCCGCTTCACCCGCCTGTTGCTGGGACTGGGCTTGCGGCAGTTCAGCATGCAGCCCGGCTCCCTGCTTGAGATCAAGGAACTGATTCTGGAGGCCGACGCCGCGCGCCTGGCCGTCCAGGTCGAGGACCTCTACAACCGCCTGGATACGGAACCGGCCGAAGAACTGCTGGCGGCCCTCAATCATCCGGCTTAGTCGGCCCTGACATTGCCTGCCTGGTCAGATCGGGTGAAACCACTGGCCTGCACTCGCGGTTCCGACCTGATAGTCATCGCCCATCGTTTTCCGGTATCGGGCTTTGACCCTTTCCGTTGCCCCGGGTCGTATGGCGTCTGGCGGGGGACGCCGTGAATACATCCCTGTAGGCTTGACGACCGCATCCCTGCGGTCGACACCCCCGCCAGCCGCCCCCCGACCCTCCTTGCCGATGCCAAAAACTGAGAGGCATCGTCCATTAGTCGTCCTGATGGAACCAAACAGGGCTTGACAAGGCTTCAGGGGCGCATTATTGTGCACTGCAACAAATGCTGCACCGCAACATTTATCTTCCCCAAACCTCTGGAGTTAAGACCATGACCATGAACGACACCCTGAACACCATGAAGGACTTCACCAACAAGGGCATGGAGCGCGTCACCAGCCTTGGCGACCTGAACATGCGCGTCTTTGAGCGCATGACGGCGAAGCAGATGGAAGGCGTGAACCTGCTGCTCGAGCATGGCAACCGCCTGTTCACCCTGGCGACCGCCGCCAAGGGCTACAACGAGTATGCCAAGGGCCAGATCGAGATGACCCAGGACCTGTCCAAGCGCATGATGGCTGAGTCCCAGGCCAACCTGGCCCTGGCCGGTCAGGTGCGCGAGGAATACCAGTCCTGGTTCGTGAAGAACATGGCGGAGGTCACCGCCGACATGCGCAAGGCCGTCCCCAGCCTCTGAGTACGTCACCTCCCCATGCCGGGTCCAGGGAAGGACCTCATCCAACCGGGTCCTTGCCTACCGGTAAGAACCCAGCGGATCCCTGGACATCACCCCCCCGGAGGCCTCAGATGTCCAGGGTAATCCAGACCGGACAGTGATCGGAGGGCTTCTCCATGGCCCGGATATCGTAGTCGATACCGGCATCCACTAACCGGCTGGCCAACGGGGCCGTGACCAGGATGTGGTCAATGCGCAGGCCATGCTTTGGCTCACGCTCAAAACCCCGGCTACGATAGTCGAACCAACTGAAGTGGTCCGCGGCATCCGGAAACTTGAGGCGGTAGGCGTCCTGCAAGCCGAAAGCCTGCAAGCCCGCCAGCCATTCCCGTTCCTCCGGAAGAAAGCTGCACTTGCCCTCGCGCAGCCAGCGCTTGGCATTGACCTCGCCAATGCCGATATCCAGGTCTAGGGGCGCCACGTTCATATCCCCGAGGATGACCAGGTTCTGGTCCGGCGTGAACTGACGGTGCAGATAGGCGGTGAGATCGGCGTAAAACTGCCGCTTGGCGGGAAACTTCACCGGGTGCTGACGGCTTTCACCCTGGGGAAAATAGGCGTCGATGACGGTTACCTCCGCCCCCCCCGGCGTGACGTAGCGCCCGCTGATTGCCCGACGCTGGGCATCCTCCGAATCCCCGGGCAACCCTTTGACCACCGCAAGAGGCGCCTCCTTGCTGAGCAGGGCCACGCCGTAATGGGCCTTCTGGCCATGAAAGCGGGCCTGATAGCCTAGGGCCTGGATCGCGTCGAGGGGAAAGTCCTCGTCCTGTACCTTGGATTCCTGCAGACCGATGACGTCGGGGTCCTGCCGGGCCTTGAGGGCCTCCAACTGATGGGGCCGGGCCCGCACGCCGTTGATATTGAAGCTGACGATTTTGAACACGCTCAGTGCCTCGCTCAATGCCTTCCAATGACCCGCCGCATGGCGGCCTGGGCGCGATTGGCGGGGGTGGCGAAGCCGATACCGACATTGCCGCCCGTGGGTCCCAGCAAGGCGGTATTGATCCCCACCACCCGGCCATTGAGATCGATGAGGGGACCACCGGAATTGCCGGGATTAATGGAGGCATCGGTCTGAATCAGGCCGCCAAGCCCCTCGCCGTCGCCACTGACACCCTCCCGCCCGAGGGCGCTGACGATGCCCGAGGTGACGGTCTGGCCAATGCCGAAGGGATTGCCGATCGCCAGTACGAAGTCCCCGACCTCCAGCCGATCCGAGTCGCCGAACTGTAAGGCGGAAAGCCCCGCCGGCACGCGGTTCAGCACCAGCACGGCGATATCCGCCGCGGCATCGGTCCCCAGCAGGCGGGCGGAGAAACTGCGGCGATCCTTGAGGGTAACGGTGATGCGGCTGGCATTCTTGATGACATGGGCATTGGTCAGCACGTAGCCCTGGCTGGCATCCACGATCAGCCCGGAACCGACGCTCTGCTGCCGCCCCCCCTCGACGGACTCGGGGAACGGGATATCCATGGTCTCCAGAAACCGGCGGAAATTGGGATCCTTGAGGAATGGGTGGTCCTGAAGGGGGATCTGCGTCTCCACGGCGACGTTCACCACCGCGGGCGTGACCTGCCGCAACAAGGGCGCCAGGGTGGGATTGCCGCCCCGGCGCCAGACCAGTTCGCTGGCATCCTGGGCACCGCTGGAACCGCTCGTGCTCGTGCTCGTGCTCGGCAGGGGCGCGCAGGCGATCAGGAATAAGGCCACCGCCAACACGGCAATGGCCCGGGCAAGGTGCAAGGGGCGTCTGGTCATGGGGGCTCGGGGTGTTTCAACACGGGGCCCTGGTCAATAGCGGGAGATATCGGGGGCCCGCGCCAGGGTTTCGGCGACCTCCAGCCGGAGATTATAGGGCACCGCCTGATTGATCATGAGACTGAAGGGCTGCCAGACACCCTGACGGCGGACGAAGCCGGCATAAGTGCTGACCCCGGTGAGCGTCCCCGTCTTGGCCCGCGCCACCCCCTCCTGGGCGGGAAGCAGGTCGCGGTAGGGCGCGAAGGCCTTGATGGCGGCGAGCAACTGGCGGGCGCTGAGCCGGTTGGCGCGTGACAGACCAGCACCGTCCTCGATCCGGTAATCCCGCCAGCCAAAGGCGCCGTCCGCCCAGCGCCGGGCCGCCTGCTGGGCGCTGGCAATGTCCAGCCCACGGGCGCCATCCTTGCCGCCAAGGAGCACGAAAAGGTAATTGGCGATGAAATTGTTGGAATACTCCAGCATCGGCGCCAGGACCCCGCGCAGGTTACGGCTGTTTTCATGCCGGTAGAGCCGCCGGGCGCCACCCGGCACCTGACCGATCCGGACCTCGCCGGCGACCTTGATCCCCGCCCCGGTCAATTTGGCCGTCAGCACCTCACCGAAATAGCGCAGGGCCGTTTCCCGGTCCTTGAGATTGATGCGGTGCTTACCGGGACCCAGGCGGGCCGCCAGCTCCCGCCCCAAGGGGGTGAGGGGGGTCTGGGCCTCGCCGCTCTGGACCTTGCCGTTCTCCTTGGTCAGGGCCAGGGTATTAAAATTCAGCGCCAGGGCGGTGACCGGGGCGTCATAGGGATTGTCGCTCGCAGAGCGTCCGTCGATGCGTAGGGCGGGGGAAAAGCGCCCATCGTCCAGGCCGATACCCTTGACCTCCCGCAGCCCGGCCTGGGTGATGCCGGCCACCAGGCGGTCCAGTTCCTCGGAGACCAGATAGGGATCGCCGCCCTGGACCCACAGCCAGCCATCGGCGGTAAAGGTGTCCGTCGCGAAGCGGTGATCGAGCCCCCAGCGCTGGATGGCGGCGAGGGCCGTCAGCACCTTCATGGTGGAGGCCGGAATCATCGGCCGGTCCGCCTGATGGGCGATGCTCAGTTTCGCGTCCTGCTCGAACACCAGACTTGCATCCGGGAGCGACAGCAATTCCCGAACCGGATCACCCCTGGCCGCCAGGCCGGTCTTGGGGGGTAGGGCGAGGCCCGCCAAAACCAGGGACAGGGTGCAAGCGAGGGTGAAGGCCTTGATCATGGGTACGCGGCTACCGGGTCGAACAGGGGCGTCAGGGGAACAGGCCGGGGGAGAAGTCCCCCGTGCCGGCCGGCCTGAACGCCGTGGGTGAGGGCGCTAGGATAAGGCCATCGACGACCGAACACACGGGCAGGATGACGGCGCGGTCAGCGGTCACCGGTCAGAAATCCAGGCTCACCTTGGCGCCCACCACCAGGGCATTGTCGATATCCCCCGTGCCCCCCGGACGGATGATGTACTGGAGGTCGGGCTGGAGGGCCAGGCCATGGCCGAGCACGAAGCGATGGTTGATTTCCAGGACCGCCTCGTAGTCCTTTTCCGCCAGGCCGACGGCCTGGAGGCCGTCGTTGTATTCGCTGCTGTACCAGCCGGCGGTGATGCCGAGGCCGGTCTTGTCCCGGGGACGGGCCTGGAACAGGCCCTGATAGACCAGGCCGGCGTTGAAGTAATGGGTCATCTTGTTGACCTTGTCCGTCAGGCTAAAGACCAGGGAGCCGAAGGCGGACAGGTGGCGATTGCTGCCCGGGGCCTCGCGGAAGAGCGTCTGTTCCGCCAGGAGCCAGATCATGCCATCGCCCTTGACCGTACCGCCCAGGGGGTCGGACAGGTCCTCGTAGTCGCCGGTGAGATAAAAGCCCCCCAACTTATAGACCCCGGGCAGGCCCTCCTGGGTATCCCGGTTGCGGTGGAAGTGGACCTCGCCGGCCAGGGTGACCCCGTTGTCCCCCAGCCCCCAGTTGGTGCCATTGGGGTTCTGGCTGGGGAGCAGAAAATCGCCATCCTTCAATTCCGGATCGCCGTCATAGAGGGCGACCTGGACGGTCCAGTCCCGTGCCGGGGTGTCATAGCGCAGCCGGGCGCCCCAGGTGGCGACGGGATAGGCGGTGAAGGTGAAGGGGTTCTGCAGGAAGACCGCCTTGGGGCTGCCGCAGAAGGAGTTGTTGACGAACTGGCAATAGAGGGGCGAGCTGAGGAAGTCGTCGTTGGCCACCAGCCGGCCATAGGCCAGGTCCAGCCGGTCCTCCAGCAAGCGGGTGTTGAACTGGACGTTGACCACCTTGAAGTTTTCGGTGCCGAACACCTCCTGGGCGGTGAAGGTGTTGCCACCCTCGGAGGGGGCGACGAAGCGTTGGGAGACGCTGGTGCCGTCACGCTTGGACAGCTTGACCAGCAGGCGGGTGTGGGGGATGCCAATCAGCCTGGCGAGGTCGAAATGCAGGTCGAGGCCGATGTTGCCGGCGTAGGTCCCACCCAGGATCTCGCCGCCAGCGACGTTGGCCAGGGGCTCCGCCGTGTAGTTGAGCCGGACGTCCAGGCCCTGGGCCTGCCAGGCATCCCGGGTGCCGCCCCAGTTGCCCGTCAGAAAATCCTGACGGCTGAAATCGCTGGCCAGGGCTGGTGGCGTCAGCAGCGCCAGCGCCAGGAGGGGCATGGCCGCCCGGGGGCGCCCAGGGCTCGCGAAGAGGCCGGCTCTGGCGATCCAGGGTTTCGCCGGTCTCTTGGGGATAGGGGCAGCATTGGGGATACCACGGCTCTCGGAAAATTTGACTGACTTGGCGGTCATGGTCCCCGATCGCTGACCGGACCTAGCGGCGATGGTGACGGCCAGGGTGGTAACGGGCTGAATCTGTTCAGTCATGGGTTGAGGGTGCCTGATGCTCATGGCTGGGGGATAAGGGTGCGGCAGCGCGCTCTCCGGTCAGGGGTTCACGACGCCCTTGAGGACCGGGTCATTGGCGAAGACCTGGCGGACATTGGCCTGGGTGACGATCCGCGGCTCCAGCAGATAGGCGGGCACGATTCTGACCCCATTGTTGTAACTGTGGTCGTCGTTCACCGCCGGGGCCTTGCCTTGTTTCAGTGCCTCCACCATGGCGATCGCCCGCTGGACCAGGGTGCCAGTGTCCTTGTCGATGGTGGAATACTGCTCGCCCCTCAGGATGGACTTGACCGACTCGACTTCGGAATCCTGGCCCGTCACCACCGGCAACTCCTTGCCGGCGGCCCGGACGGCGGTCAGGGCTGCCCGGCCCAGGGTGTCGTTGGGCGACAGGACGCCGTCGAGTTTGGCCTGGGTGTAGGTGCCGGCGAGCAGGGTATCCATGCGCCGCTGAGCGTTTTCCGCCTTCCAGCCCTGGGTGGCGGCCTGGGCGAAGCTGGTCTGGCCCGATTTGACCACCAGGGCGCCATCCTTGATCTGGGGTTGGAGAATGCTCATGGCCCCGTCGAAGTAGACCTGGCTGTTGGCGTCATCCGGAGAACCGGCAAGGAGCTCGATGTTCCAGGGTGGCGATCCCTTGCGTTGCCGCAGTCCCTCCAGCAAGGCCCGCCCCTGCAGCACGCCGACCTTGAAGTTGTCGTAGGCGACGTAGTAATCCACCGCCGGGGTGTTGGTCAGCAGCCGGTCGTAGGCGATGACGGTAGCCCCGGCCGCCTTGGCCTCCCGAAGCTGGCCGCCGAGCTGGGAGCCGTCGATGGCGCCAACGATGAGGACCCTGGCCCCCTTGGTCACCAGGGTCTGGATCTGATTCTGCTGCTCCGGCACCCCGCCGTTGGCGAACTGGACGTCGTACTTGAAACCAGCGGCGCCCAAGCCATCCCGGAACAGTTGTTCCGCCAGTACCCAGTTCTCCGAGGTCTTCTGGGGCAGGGCGACGCCGATCAGGCTGCCCGGAGGGAAGCCCGCCGTCGTGCCGATCTGGCCGCCCTCCCGGCTTGGACCCTCGCTCAGCCACCCGCGATCCAGCACCAACAGCCCGCCGCCGGCCAAGGCCACCACCGCCAGCGTTACCAGGGCAAGGGGCGCGCCGATCCGCATCCCCGTGCCCGTGCCGCTCACGGCATCCGTTCCAGCGCCAGTCCCCCGGTCCCCAATCCCCAGGCTGCTTGTCCCCTGGTCACCAGTCCCTTGGCTACCAGTCCCTAGGCTACTAATCGGTTCGCTGCTAGTCCCCTGGCCACTAATCCGTTGGCTGCCAGTCCCTTGGCCGCTGCTCTCTCGGCCGCTAGTCCCTTGGCCGCCAGGGGTTCCCGACCTTGCCGGGGCCTGGCCCGGCCCCTGACGAAGCAAGAGCCCGAGGATGGACGGCCGCCCCTGGGTCTTGTTGTAGACATCGAAGGCCACCGCCAGCAGCAACACCAACCCCTTGATGATCTGCGTCAGGTCGGCGCCGACGCCCATGAGTTGCAGGCCATTGTTGAGCACCGCCATCACCAGGCCGCCGATCACCGAGCCGATGACGGTGCCCACGCCACCGGAGACCGCCGCCCCGCCGATGAAGACCGCGGAGATGGCGTCCAGCTCCCAGTTGACGCCGTCGAAGGGTCCCGAGGCGGTGGCGCGGCCGACGAACATGAGCCCCGCCAGGGCAGCGAGGATGGACATGTTCATCATCACCAGGAAGTTCACCCGACGGGTATTGACCCCCGACAGCCGCGCCGCCTGGCTGTTGCCGCCCACGGCATAGACGTGCCGGCCGAGGATGGTGCGCCGGGCGATGAAGCTGTAGAGGATCACCAGGCTGACCAGGATCAGACCCGACACCGGGAAGGAGGTCCCCGGCCGGCCGCTGGCGAACTGATAGGTCAGCCAGGCGATGACGGCGCTGAGCACCGTCAGCCGCACCACCGTGGCGCCGAGGGGCGGCGCCTCGCCGCCCAGGCGCAGCGTCCGCCGCCGGGCGCTCAGGGTGCCGATCACCAGCCAGAGGATGGCCGCCAGACCCAGGGCCAGGGTCGGATCGTTCAGGCCCGTGTCGTAGGCGAGGGGCGGCAGGTAGCCGCCGCCCAGATACTGGATCTCCGGGGGCACCGGGATGGTGTTGGAATGGCCGATCGCCTGATTGGCGCCGCGAAACAGCATCATCCCCGCCAGGGAGACGACGAAGGCGGGGATGCCGACATAGGCCACCCAGAAGCCCTGCCAGGCGCCGATGAGGGCACCGACGCCCAGGCACAGCAGCACCGCGGCCCAGGGCGCCAGGCCCCAGTCCCGCATGGCCAGGGCCAGGACGATGCCGGCGAAGGCGGCCACCGAGCCCACGGAGAGGTCGATATGCCCGGCGATGATCACCAGCACCATGCCGATGGCCAGCACCAGGATGTAGGCGTTGCCATTGAGCAGGTTCATCAGGTTGGCCGAGGTCAGCACCAGGCCATCCGTCTGGACCTGGAAGAAGACCACCAGGGCGACGAGGGCGAAGACCATGCCAAACTGGCGGGGGTCCCCACCAAAAAGGTCCTTGAGATACTTCATGGGCTGGGCCTCAGAAAGCGGGGACGCGAGGGGTGGGGGCGACAGGACGGGCAAGCCCCGGGGCGGTGCCAGGGCTGGGAACGGCGCCGCCGGGGGTCATCAGCCGCATCAGGCGCTCCTGGGTGGCCTGGTCACGGTCGAGGACGCCGGTGATGGCCCCCTCGCACAGGGTATGGATACGATCGGCGAGGCCGAGGAGCTCGGGCAGTTCGGAAGAAATGAGGATCACCCCCTTGCCCGCCGCCGCCAGCTCCTGGATCAGCTCATAGATCTCGTACTTGGCGCCGACGTCGATGCCGCGGGTGGGTTCATCCAGGATCAGCAGGTCCGGCTCGGTGAACAGCCACTTGGCCAGGACCACCTTCTGCTGGTTCCCCCCCGAGAGCTTGGCGACCCCGGCGGTGACGCTGGGGGCCTTGATGCGCAGGGAGTGGCGATAGCCCTCGGCGACGGCGACCTCCTGGTGCCGGTCCAGCACCCCACGGTGGCTGACGCGCCTCAGAGCGGCGGCGACGATGGTGGTCTTGATGTCATCCAGCAGGTTCAGGCCCAGGGTCTTGCGGTCCTCGGTGACATAGGCGATGCGGTGACGGATGGCCGCCGCGACATTGGGCAGGTCCAGCTCGCGCCCCTCCATGAGCAGCCGCCCCCCCTCATGGAGGCCGTAAGAACGCCCGAACAGGGAAAGGGCCAGCTCGGTGCGGCCCGCGCCCATGAGGCCGGCGAAGCCGAGGATCTCCCCGCGACGGACGAAGAAGCTGACCCCCTTGCACACCAGGCGCTCAGGCGCCTGGGGATGGCGCACCGTCCAGTCCTGGACCTCGAAGAAGGGCGCGCCGATTTGCGGGGTGCGGGCCGGGAAGCGCCCCCCCAGGGAGCGGCCGACCATGCCGCGGATGAGGCGGTCCTCGTCGGCGACCCCGGCGCCCTCCCCTGTCAGGCGCAGGGTCTCGATCGACTGGCCATCGCGGATGATGGTGACGGCATCCGCGACGGCCAGGACCTCGTTCAGCTTGTGGCTGATGAGGATGGAGGTGATGCCCTGGGCCCGCAGACCCCGCAACAGCTTGAGCAGATGGGCGGAGTCCTCCTCGTTGAGGGCCGCCGTGGGCTCGTCGAGGATCAGCAGCCGCACCGCCTTGCCCAGGGCCTTGGCGATCTCGACGAGCTGCTGCTGGCCCACGCCGAGGTGTTTGATGGCCGTATCCGGGTCCAGCCGCAGACCGACCTGGGCCAGCAACTCGCTGGCGCGGACCCTGGCCCGGGTCCAGTCGATGATCCCGGCCCTGGCCACCTCGTGGCCGAGGAAGAGGTTTTCGGTGATGGACAGTTCCGGGATCAGGGCCAGTTCCTGGTGGATGATGGCGATCCCCGCCGCCTCGCTGGCGCGGATGTCCTTGAAGGCCACCAGCTGGCCACGCAGCAGGATCTCCCCCCCGTAGGTGCCGTGAGGATAGACCCCCGACAGCACGTTCATCAGGGTCGACTTACCGGCTCCGTTCTCGCCGCAGATGGCGTGGATCTCCCCCGCCCCCACCGCCATGGAGACCCGGTCCAGGGCCTTGACTCCAGGAAATTCCTTGCTGATCTCCCGCATTTCAAGCAGTGTCGTCACGCCATCGGCACCCCGTTCACGGCAAAAAGAAAGCGCCAACTCTAAGGTTGCCGCGGAGGATGCCCGCTTGAGCTTGTGCCAGCAATGATACCCTCAGTGATCCTGGCCAGCGGATGTGGCTCGCCTCATCTCGAGGCTCGCCAAGCTTGCGCGGGCCATGAGCCGGCGAGGGAACAATGCCTAGGCTCAGCCACCAGAGACCAGCCCACCAGCTCCACGCCTGGAGCGATACGAGTGGTTCATCACTTAAGAACCCTAACAAATCCCAACAACTACCCCATCCAGATCAGGTTGGAATGGCCGCCGCGGCGGAAGGCGGTGTGGGACCTCCGCTGCGTAAGCCGCCCGCATGGCCTGATTCTGGCTTGTGAACGCCGTCATCTGGCGGGGCAGCACGGACACGCAAATGAAGCGGCTGGTGGAGATGAAGTCTTCAGGCAGGCCGATCAGGCGGGAACCGTTCATAAACGGACCTGATCCTTATCACTCATTGGGATCGGGACAATTCCCCGAACAATAGATTCCAATGGCGAATGTATTTTCGCCGGAGGCATATATGTAAAAGCGCTGGTCAGGCGTCAAGATCGAACTATCGTTCCAAGCCCTAAAACCACTCTCATTGGGGCCGACATACCAGCAATTAGAGGTACCACAGCCATTCTGTCCAATCACGATTTTGTAATCAAGGCCATTTATCTCCAGGATGCCGGAAAAGGCAAAATTCATCCCACTGGGGGTGCTTTTATCACTATTCGTGGTAGCAAACAATCCATTGGCCCGAGCATTGAAGAAATCGGCGGGAGGGCCACTAGAGTGCCTGCCAGCCATCGCATCTACCTGGTATCCAGCATTATATTCGGTTGTGACATTGTTAGTGGTGATTCCGTCCCAAGGCTGACCACTGGTGATGCTGTAGTCTCCATCCCAATAATAGACAATACTGTATTCTTCCAGATTGTCCTCCGAATCAAATTCGACCACATTATCGTGCTCGGTCGTCCCGCTGGCGACTGAAGCGATGAGCATAAGCCCGGCAGTGATGCTGGACAAAAATATGGAATTAATTTTCATGGCGTTTTTACCTCGACATATTACCGCGCCCAACACCAATCTGATCCAGCCGGTGGGCTGAGATTCCCCCGGTCTACTCCGCATCCGCCAGGCAACGCACGGAGAAGCCGGCGTTCTTGAGGGCGGTGTAGCGCCCGGCGTTGATCTTGCGATTGCCCAGGCCGCGGTAATTGGTGGAGTGGCTGCTGAGGTCGCTGGCGCTCCAGAAGAAGCCGTTGTAACCTGCCAGGTCGAAGTCGCCGTCCCAGGTCTCGCGATGCCCACCACCGCGGGCGGTGAAGCCGCTGCCGTTGCTGGCGCCGGTGTTGGGGGCGAACCAGTGGTCGAAGCCGGTCTCCTTGAGCAATCCGCCGGCGACCTGGTCGCCGCCGAGGTAGTCCATGAGGGTGGCCCATTCGTCATCGTTGGGGACGTGCCAGCCGTCGGGCGCCAGGCCGTTGGGGTTGGCGACGGCGTACCAGTTGTACAGCAGGCCGTAAGCGCTTTCGTCGAAGCCGGGATCGGGGTGCTCGCACCAGGCGCCTTCCTGGTCATCGACCCATGCCTGGTTGTCGGGGAGGTTGGGGATGGGTTCGCCGTTGCGGTAGGTGTGGGTCTTGAGGTTTTCGGCCATCCATACTTGGGTGCCGATCTGCACGGTCGCGTAGACATTGCCGTCGATGTCGCTGACGGTGATCCGTTCGCCGGTGGTGAAGCTCTGGATGGGGCTCTGCCGCCGGGCGCCGAGCGGGTCGGTGGCGATGACCTGCCAGTAGTAGCGGGTGTGGGGCGCCAGGGCGCCGCTGGCGACGTGTTCCTCCACCGTGAGGCTGGCCAGGGTGCGCAGGGCATTGGCGCTGGTGCCCAGGAGGACGTTGTAACGGACTTCGCCGCCTTCGGGGTCGGTGGCGCGGTAGCTGAGGGCGACCGCCCCGGCATCGATCATCTGGCCGTCGAAGGGTTCCTGCTTGACGAAGAAGGGTGGGGCGTTGGCGCTGCCGTTGTTGCTGTCGCTGCAGCCTTGCATCAACACCAGGGCGGTAAGGCTGGCCAGGAGCAGGCTTTTGGCGCCCGGAAGGAAACGGCGCGGCTGGGTTGACAAGTCACTGGTCATGATCTTCTCCGGTGGATTTGGCGGATAGGGGTTAGGGCTAGGCACGCGCCTGTTGAAGGAACTTCTTGATTGGGCAGGTCATCATAAAAGGGAATGGGCTTCCATTCATTGCGGACGGCGCCCCTTTAGGTACCTACTGGTTTTTACCAATAAAGAAAGTGTAAGAGTTTGGCATGTATTCCAATATCGCTCCTATGCTATATTTCCCGTCCGGGGTCGTCAAATAGTTACATTGATAAGATCCACTGGAATCAGACGCATCAGAGTAATCGAACTCGCCTTCATTGGATCCAAGGTACCAACAGTTAAAGGAAGCTTCGCCAACTTGTCCAATCACAATCGGGTAATCGTTCCCCTCTATTTCCAACACCCCAGTCAATGCAAAGTTGAGTGTGTCCAACCCTGCCGGACCGCAAGGGCCAATATTGACTTTGCCAGCACGACCGTTGAAAAAGTCGGCGGGGGGTTGACTGGCTTTTCTACCAGCGAGCACATCGGCCTGATAGGTAGGCACGCCTCCTTTCTGGCTGGTGATATTGTTCGTGGTCACCCCGTCCCATGGCTGGCCGTCGGTAATGCTATAGTCTCCCGTGGAATAAAAGACGATCGTGCTGACTTGTGTCCCGGTTACTACCCCGCAAGGATGGTCAGTGGGCCACGCGGTGAAAATGACGGTGTTGTCGTGCTCCGTCACCGCGTACGAAACCGGCGAACAAACCAGCAGGCCGGCCAGGATGCCGGATAAGGATGTGATTCTGACTAACATGGGATGATATCTCTTGTTGTGTTTTCCCGATCTCCTCGGCATTCATTGATTTTTTGAAACGTAAAATATATAGGGTGTGGCAGCATTAGCTGTCACACCCATGCGATATTGCCCGTCGGGGGTCAATAAGTACTCATAAGTTCCGTTATCCCAAGCACGAAACCATTGAATCACCTTGAAGCCACTTGCATTGGGGCCTAGGTACCAACAATTTTCACCACTAACGCCGTTTTGCCCGATGACGATGGGATAGTCGTTTCCCTCGATCTCCAATATTCCGGATAAGGCGAAGTTCAGGGATTCAAGGGGAGATAGATATGTGCCACATGGACCAACGCTGATGCCACCCGAGCGATCGTTGAAAAATTTGGCGGGGAGTTCGCTGCTTTGTCTGCCGGCATAGACATCCGCCTGATAGGCGGGATACCCCATTTGACTGGTGATGTTGTTGATGGTTACTCCGTCCCAGGGTTGGCCATCGGTGACGTAATAATTGCCGTCAAAGTAAAAAACCAGGCTGCTGACTTGAGGACCAGGGGTCGTATCAGGGCATTGCGATTCCGAACATGACTTGAACTCCACCTGATTGTCATGTTCCGTCACGCCCTGAGAGAGAGGTGAGACCACTATCAGGCCGGCCATCGTGCTGGATGCCAATATCCGAGGAATTTTCATACGGTTAACCTCTTGTCTGTTTTCATGTTTAGTTCCGCGCTCTGCGCCAGACTCCAATGTGCTAGCTCGATCATAACGACCCGGCGAAAGAGAAACCTAACAAATCCCAACAAATACCCACTCATGATCCGGTTGGATTGGCCGCCGCGGCGGAAGGCGGTGTGTGTCCTCTGCCCGGGGCGGCAAAAGCCCACGCTAGGGGCTTCCCAACTGGTAATCCTTATCCCCCTTGGTGCCAAGGTGCGGCGCGAACTTAACGTGGACGATGGAAGGTCCCGGTGTCGACTGGTCGATCAGTTGATTTACGATCCCTTTCCAAGGGTCGGGGACCTGTCTGCCCAAGCGGCTTCTGACGGCGACCCCACCGGGCGGTACCCGTTTGAGATTTTTCACGTCGACGCTTTTCCACGCGGTTTCCTTGTCGAGTGGGGTCTCGATCAATTGCAGAGACTCCTCCTCCCCCTCATCGTTGGAACCCAGCGGGATGGTCAGCGGATACAGGACGGGCTTGAAGTGATAGATGCCCCGTACCAGATCGACCCAACTCACCCAGATGGTCGGGTCTGGACTGGAACCGGCGGGGGCCTGGAGGGATTGGAGAACACTGTAAGCCGCCCGCATGGCCTGATTTTGGCTAGTGACCGCCGGCATCAGGCGGGCCAGCACGGAACCGCGAATGAAGCGACTGGGGGAAGTGAAATCCCCAGGCAGGCCAATCAGGCGGGAACCATTCATATAGAGCGGGGGGCTGTCATCACTCCAGGTCCAGGTTTGGTCGGTGTTTCCCGTCATCATGTCCACCCAGGGCGACTTCGCGGACTCAGTCAGGTGCCACTCGTAGGGTGGGGCATTGGTGAGAATGGCCCCCTGGGTATTCTCGTACTCGCGGGTCTCGCCATCAGGATAATCATCGATCGTCAGAACCACCTTATTCGTAACGGCCTGGTGATAATAATAATGTGTCTTGCCATCCACCCACTCGATCACCGCGCTGTCACCCTGCTTATCGCGCAGGGACAAATGGAAGGGAAAGCCGGCGAATACCAGATCTAAGATCGAGCCGGCACTGATGACAAGTTGATTTTCCTGTAGATTCTCAAGCGCCTCCACCACGCTGGCGGAGGTCCCTAGGGCATGGATGAGGGCATTCATCACGCCCAGTTCCGGCCTGGGATCCTCGGGGTTGTATTCAGGGAATTGGGTCACCCCGGGCAGTTCGAGGAGGCCCACATAAAGCCCCGCGCTATTGACGCCATCCGTCATGATCGAGGTATACACGGCGGTCTGGCCGGCAAAGGCATAGGCATTGGTCCAGCGCGCTGGGTTGACGGGTGGATACATATTGATGTTGCTGACGTTCTGTACCCCTTTCAAACCATAGCCAAAAGAGTTTCCGGTAATTTCCTCGAAATCCATGCTGCGGGCGACGGCGGCATAGATCCGATAGGGAAAGACTTTATCTTTGGCCGTTATGAAAACATTGGAACAGGCTAGAGCTGATGGTGCGGCCAGCCCCATCAAGAGCCCAACAAGCAGGGAGATCATGACGTAAAACATATCGTCCTCCTCATGGATCGAGGGTTTGGCTAATGAGTGGGTATAGCGGATTCCGATACCAGCCGTGCGCTGAAACGATAGCCCTGACCGCGCACGGCCTTGAGGGGCCCCTGGTCGCCCAGCTTGGCCCGCAAGCGGCTGAGGACAACCTCCAGGGCGCGGGGGTCATAGGTCTCGGGGTCCTTGCCCATGGCCCGGATCAGGTCATCGCGGGCCACCGGCTGATCGGGCACAGCGGCCGCCAGGGCCTCGAGCAAGTGGAATTCATGGACGGCGAGGGGCAGGCGTTCGCCATCGGGACGGATCAGACTGGGTTCCAGCGCTTCCAGGCGCCAGAGGGGAGCGGTCTGGCCCAGTTGGGCGACCCGCCGGGCGATGGCGCGGATGGCCGCCGCCAGCTCGGTGATGTCGACGGGCTTGACCAGATAAAGGTCAAAGCCCTCGTTGAGACCGGCGACCCGGTCCTCCAACCGTCCCCGGGCGGTGAGGGCGATGATGCCGATCGCCGGGTGGCTTTGGCGCAGGCGGCGCGCGATGGAGAGACCATCCTCTCCAGGCAGGCCTAGATCGAGCACCAGTACCGGCCAGGCCTGACCGGCGACCAGGGCGGCATCCAAGTCAGCCCCATCGGCAAACCCCCTGGCCTGAAAGCCAAGGCGACCCAGGTTGAACAGAAGGTCGTCCAACACATCCGCATTGTCTTCGACGATGGCAACGGCAAGCATGAGAGGCGGAAACGATCAAGGTCGGCGATGTGGCCGTCAGCTTAACGATTCCACCGCGGAGAAACCTAACAAATCCCAACAGCCGGCTCCGCGCTCATCCAGGGACGTCCATTCCCTCAGGACGTCTCCCGCCGGGGGCTGAGCGGCAGCGTCACCCGCAGGCAGGCGCCCCCGGCCTTGCGTTCCAGACACTCGACTTCGCCGTCGTGCCAGCGGGCGATACGCCGCACCAGGTAGAGGCCCAGGCCGGCGCCGGTGATGTCCCCCACGTTGCGGCCGCGCACATAGCGGTCGAACAAAATGGGGCGCAAGGAGGGCGGAATGCCGGGACCCCGATCCCTCACCTCCAGGATGGCCGTCGGCCCCGTGGTGCCGAGGGTGACGCTCACTTGGGTATCTTCAGGAGAGTATTTCAGGGCGTTGTCCACCAGATTGGCCAACAGCACCTCGATGAGACCGGGCGTGCCGATGACCGGGACGGGACCTGCCAGTCTCAGGGTCAAGCGACTGACGGGCAGGCCGTAACCCGCGATCACGCTTTGGGTGAGACGCCCCAGATCAAGGGATACCCGGCGTTCCAACGACTGGGTCTCGTGGCCGATCCGGTCATACTCCAGGGTCTTTTCCACCAGGGCGTTGATCCGGCTCACGGCCCGGCGAATACGCTCATGACGCCGGTCGACCTCGGGCGCCGGAGGCACCAGGGCCTGCAAGGACTGGACGGCGCCGTCGATCATGGTCAAAGGGGTCTTGATCTCGTGGCTGATCATGGCGAAGAGCCCGCTCTGCTCCTCACGGGCCGCGCGCTCCTGATCCGCCTCGGCCTGGGCCCGCCGCGCCCGGTCCTGGGCCCGCAGGCGTTCTTCCTGCAAGCCCCGATAGCGGGCCCCGATGGCCAGATAGAGCGCCAACACCGTTCCCAGGCTGGCGACATGCAGGCTGTAGAGGGGCGACAGGCCCGCCTGGATATAGCCCAGCAGATGCAGGATCGTCTCCAGAATGCCCAGCATGCTGAGCAAATTGGCGCTGAGCATGAACCCGCTGCCCGGTTCCCGGCGCCACCAGAGGCGCAGGCTGAGGTAGAGGCCGATACCGTTCATCAGGATGACGGCGTTGAGTAGCGGCGATATCACCTCCGTGCGGTAACCCAGCAATACCGGGGGGATGCCCAGCAGGGGCACGATGGTGCCCACCCAATAAAGCCGGTAGAGCAACCGATGGCGGCGATCGATATTGAAGAGGAGACGATAAAAGCCGTTACCAAAGGCAATGGCCCCGAGGGCGAAGACCCCGAGCCAGTAGCGGTTGATCAGGGGGGAATCGGGGAACAGATACTGCGCCACGAACCCGAAGCCGCCGAGCAGGTTGAGAAACAGGCAGCCGACATAGGCCAGAAACCAGGGTGAAAGGGGATCGCGTAGCCAGAACCAGTGATTCAGGGCCAGCAGCATGACGGTCAGCAACACCGCCAGGCCGGCGAGGAGCAGACTTGCCTCCAGGGTGGCGTTGGCATGGAAGGCGGCGGGGGCCCAGAGGCGCGGCACCAGGATGGAACTGCCCGTGGTGGCGAGGCGCAGGAAAAAGGTGCGCGGCTGGTCGTCAGGCTGCACCAGCCGAAAGGCGAAACCGCGGTAGGGGATTTCCCCCGCCGTGAGGGGCAGGCCAAAACCCGCCCGGCGCTCGCTGAAGACCCCGGGCCGATCGGCATCGGGTTCATACAGGCGGAGGTCATCGAGGTAGGGTGGCAGGATGTCCAGTATCCATTCGCCGGCGGGCGCGTCCAGAGTGAACCGCAACCAGTGAACCCGCCGGGTATAGCCCGCGACCAGGATACCGCTCGGCAAGGGCGTGAAACATTCCGGTTCGGCCGCGAGGACGCTGGTGAGTGTCTCCTTGCCCGCCGGGTCCACCAGGACCGCCAGATCACGCAGCACCGGCTTCGCTTCACGCGGCGCTGACCCCGAGCCACGCGGCACGGGTCCCGCATCACTTAGCCCCGGCGACGCGTCACCCGGCGCCGCCCCTGGGTCTGCGGCAGGGAGATCGGACCTTCCCGCCACGGCGAATAGCAGGGCGAGGACGGCAAAGAGGGCGACCGTTGGCCACCGTGGACGCGGTCGGTGGGCTGGCGGGGCCGGTTGGCGCAACAAGGGTCGGTGCCTCACTCTCGGTGCCGTTCAGGGCAACCTGGCCAGCGCGAGGGGCTGTTCAGACCTCCGAGGCATCCCGGACGCTGCGAAAGAGGTCGATATCCCAGGCCACCAGGTCACGGTCGATGGCGTCGGCCCGACTCTGGGGCAGCAGGCGGGCCAGGTCGACACCGGTGAGGACACCGGCCAATTCGCCGCTGGCCGGACCGGAGCCCGATGACGGCAAGGCCTCTTGCAGGGCGTGCCAGGCGATGATGGCGGCGCCGACGCCGGTGGGATAGGCGATGTAGGTGGCGCCGGCATAAGGCGAGCCCAGCAGGCCGCGGTAGCGCAGATAACTCAGGCCCAGGGTCTCGATGACCGTCTGACGGTCGTTGCGCACCGTCTCGGCGTAGCGGATCTCGGCGGCGGCGCAGAAGTGGGCGCGGCGGATGACCCCGGAGCGCAGCATATCCTCGATGCGCCGCGGGCGTTGCATGCCCGGGAGGATGGCCCGGACCACCGCGTCGACGGTCAAGTCCGGGCGATCCGGCAGGGTCTGGCGAGAAAGGAGATTGAGCTGATAGAGGGCCTTGACCAACTCCACCTCCGAGCCACCGGTAAAGACGGCCAGGTCGGGAATGTTCGGAAAGGCCCGGTGCAGGGACAGCAGTTCCTCCTGATAGAGGGGATACTGGCGCGTCGGCCGGGGCTCGTTGGGAAAGGCGTGGTAACGGGCGGCGCTAAAAGGTTCCAGGACCCGCATCCGGCCATCGGCGATGAGGCGCGGCCGCTGGGCCAACTCCTCCAGGGCCACCACCGGCGACCAGGAGAAGACCACCGCGTCCGCCTCGATGTCCTCCAGCAGGTAGAGGTCCACGCGCTCGATCTCGAGTTCGTGACGGTTGCCCGCCAGCAGACCATAGAGGCAGCGGCCGATGAGAAAGTCCGTCACCCCCGGCGAGATGCCCTGGTTGATCAGGGCCGTCAGCCCCCGATCGCGCAAGGCCTGGTCGTAGCGATACTGGGGAAAGACCAGGGTCTGTTCCGTCTCGGCGTTGTACATATCCGAGGCCAGATCCAGGGTATGGGCGCCCACCCTGAGCCCGGTCTCGATGATGGGACCATTGAAGGCCGGCAGGGCGGCATTCACCAGGAGCAGGGCACCAGCCAGACGCGTCTCCTGGGCAGGGTCCGCGCCGGCAAAGAGCGGCGCGAAGTCGGACTGGCCGACGAACTCGATGCGGTCGAAGAAGCGCTCGGCGTGATAGAGCGCCTCCCGGGCCCCGGCGGGATCGATGGTGAAGACGACGAAATGGATCGGCACCTCATCCCGTTCCGCCAGCTCCGCCAGGGCGATGAGCAGATTGGAACCGACGGCGCCGAGGCCGAAGAAGACGATCTTCAGGGATGGGGGACGATGGCTCATCAGGGCGGCGGGGGTCATGAATCTGATGCTTGGATCAGGAGCGATTGGGGTCGGGGATTCTAGGACCGCACCCCAGCGCGGGACAAGGTCGGCGGGGTCGTGGGTCCGCGAGCCCGGACCGGGAGGCTGAAAGCATCCGGCAACTCGGTTCCTCTTCGCCACCCCATCGGCTAGGGAGTCACCCCGGCACGAATCCTTAAGGCATAATGAGTTCCTGACCATCCTCGCCGACCAAGGCCACCTCCGCTCCTGGCGGTCAGGTCCCGACCCCTTTCCCCTTGTTACCCGTTCTTAAACCAACCGCGAGATCAGGATGTTTGACTGGATCTTCCTGCCCGAGGCCTGGCTGGCCCTGGTGACCCTCACCGCCCTGGAGATCGTCCTGGGCATCGACAACATCATCTTCCTCACCATCCTGGTGGGTCGCCTGCCGGAGCACCAGCGCCAGCGGGGGCGGGTCATCGGCCTGGGCCTGGCCATGGGCACCCGCATCGCCCTGCTCCTGTCCCTGGCGTGGATGATGAAGCTGGTCGAGCCCTGGTTCACGGTCCTTGGCGAGGAGATCTCCGGGCGCGATGTGATCCTCATCCTTGGCGGCCTCTTCCTGCTGTTCAAGAGCACCATGGAGATCCACGAGGCCCTGGAGGGGCCGGAGGAAGAGGCCCAGGAAGGCGTCGCCAAGGCCGGAGCCAGTTTTCTATCCATCGTCATCCAGATCGCCATCATCGACATCGTCTTCTCCCTGGACTCGGTCATCACCGCCGTCGGCATGGCCAACCAGATCCCGGTCATGGTGCTGGCCATCGTCATCGCCGTGGGCGTCATGATGTTCGCCGCCAAACCCATCGGCGACTTCGTCGATCTCCACCCCACCATCAAGATGCTGGCCCTAAGCTTCCTGGTCCTCATCGGCTTCGCCCTGGTGGGCGAGGGCCTCGACCTGCACATCCCCAAGGGCTACATCTATTTCGCCATGGCCTTCTCCCTGTCGGTGGAGATGGTCAACATGCGCCTGCGCGCCAGGGCCAGAAAGCCGGTGGAGCTGCGTAAGTGGGTGGAGGAGGACGCGGCCTGAGCGCCCGCCTGAAATCCCATGACCAAGAACAGGTGCTTTCTGCCCACCGCCCGTCAGATGAACTGGCTGATCGCCATCGGCATGGGCTCGGTGTTTTATGCCTGCTTCCTGCGCTACCGGGTCATCGAGAACACCCCGGTCTTCCTCGCCTGTCAGGCGGGGCTGGATACCTGGCTCTGCGCCAGCCTGCGGGTTGGCATGCGATTATTCAATGAGGGGGTCTTCGGCGCGGTAGCCCTGGGCGCGGCCCTGCTGCACCTGCTCTGGCCCTCGCTCCTGCTGTTCGCCCTGGCCCTCGCCGCCGCCGGCTTTGGCCTGGTGATGCAGAACGGGGCCCTGGCCGGCCTGGCGGCGGGCCTGCTGGTCCTCAGTCTGGCTCGACCCGCCGGCGCAGCAAGGTAAGCGCCAGCACCCCCAGGGCCAGGCTAAAACCGAGGGCCTGCCAGTTGGCGAAGCCCTCGGCCAGGATGACGAAGACCGCCGCCAGGGCGAGGATGGCGGCGGCGGTCTTCTCAGCCGGAGGCCTGATCGACGCTGGCCCACCAACCTTGGCGTTTTCCAGCGCGGGCTGGCTCGGCGCCCGGGTCTGGATCGGCGCCGAGCCACCACCTTGCACCTCATCCAGCAAGGACCCGGCCGCCCCCGACGCGCTCAGGTTTGAGGTCTCCGCCGGGGCCATGATCGACCCCGATCCACCCTCCCCCACCCGGCTTTCCGTTCCCGCCACTGCATCGCTGACGCCCGTCAGGGATTCGCGGGTCCGCCCCCCCGCCACGCCACTCTGGATGATGCTCCGGTAGGGCTGGGCTCCCCGATGGGGTATCAGCGCCAGCACCACGAAGGGCATGAGCCCCCCGATCAGGCCCGCGAAGGGGAAATCGACATAGCGCGGGTCGAAGACCAGCATCAGCCCGGTCTGGATCGCCCACACCAGAAGAACGGCCAGGACCAGCCCCGTCGCCTGAACCCGCCCGTCCCGGGGCCGGTCCACCCGGCGGCCCAGCACCCGATAGAGGGGCGGTACCCCCTGCCCCGCCATGAGGCTGGCAGCGCCGGCGAGGGGCGCCAGGGCCGCCACCGTCACCCAGCCCGCGGAGCGCAGCCAGCCCGCCAGGCCCAGGCTTTCCAGCCACAGGGCCTCCACCGCCCAGCCGAGGGCGGTGCCCGAGACCGTGGTGATGGCCGCGACCCCCAGCCAGGCCAGGCCCTTGGCTTCCGCCGAGCCCCTTCCCCCCCCCGAGGCCCTGGCCGACCAGGCCCCGGCCAGGAAGGTCAGGCTGGCCAAGAGGACCCCCAGCCCCGCCTGCCAGACCCAGAAGGGGTGATTGGTAACCGGCTGACCCCAGGCAAACTTTGCCTCCCGCTGCTCGGCATCGAACAGGCCCCAATAGCCACCGACGGTGCCCTCCCGCTGGCGCTTCCAGGGCTGGTCGAAGGCCTCGATGAGGTTGACGCCAAATTGCTCCCGCTCCGCCAGGGCCATGACCTCGTGGAAGAAGCGCGCCTGGTTGACCCGCGACGGCAAGGCGCCCTCGCGCATCCGGCCCGCGCTCGGCCAACCGATCTCACCGACGAAGACCTGCCTGCCCGGAAAG
>WBZM01001010.1_pt1 | contig 31476 bp, 29 predicted proteins | sample 5204271 | NCBI WGS metagenome assembly WBZM01 (sample SAMN12344346, study PRJNA552823) | activated sludge metagenome | biome: Activated sludge suspended growth; feature: Nitrification reactor; material: Wastewater; isolation source: activated sludge from nitrification reactor of wastewater... | reverse complement strand
GTGTTTGACGAATTCGTCGCCGTAGCGCAGACCGTCCTGGTTGAGGACGCGGAACTCGTCGAGGACGATGGCGTTTTCCAGCCCGCCGCCGAGGGCGAGACCGTTCTCGCGCAGGTATTCCACTTCCTGCATGAAGCCGAAGGTGCGGGCGCGGGAAATTTCGCGCACGTAGGAGTGTTCGGCAAAATCCATCTCGGCCATTTGCGCCGATTTGTCGATGGCCGGGTGATTGAAGACGATCGAGAACGACAGCCGATAGCCGTCGTAGGGCTCGAAACGCGCCCACTTGTCGCCGTCGCGAACCTCGACCGGCTTGGTGACGCGGATGAATTTCTTGGCCGCGTTCTGTTCCTCGATCCCGGCCGACTGGATCAGGAAGATGAACGGTGCCGCCGAACCGTCGAGGATGGGCACTTCCGGCGCATCCAGGTCGACCCAGGCGTTGTCGATGCCGAGACCGGCGAAGGCCGACATCAGGTGCTCGATGGTGCCGACCTTGACCCCGTCCTTTTCCAGACAGGAACACATGCGGGTGTCGCCGACCATGAAGGCGGCAGCGGGAATGTCCAGCGGCTCGGGCAGGTCGACGCGACGGAAGACGATGCCGGTATCGGGAGCGGCCGGGCGCAGGATCATGTTGACCTTGATGCCGCCATGCAGCCCGACGCCGGAGGCGCGGATGACAGTCTTGAGCGTGCGTTGCTTGAGCATGCAAGTGCTTGAATAATCGGGGGAGCGTCACATTGTAACACAACGTGACGCCGCCCTTTTTCAGAGAGGTGAAGCGCCGGTCAATCCGCCTGTTTGCGCAGGAAGGCCGGGATGTCGTAGCGATCGACGCCGCTGTTGGCCAGTGCCTCGACCGTCACGTTGCGCTGCCCGCGACGGACGACCGACGGCACCTCGAGATCCGCGTAGTTAACCGCCGAGGTCGGTGCAAACGCCACGGCGTCACTGGTGCCAGTCGCCATCGCCTGAACGACCGGCGTATTGACCACTTCGAAGGTCTGGCGGGCACGTGCCACCTGGCCGAGGCCGGTCGCCACCACCGTCACGCGCAGGGCGTCGCCCATCGACTCGTCGTAAACGGCACCGAAGATGATGTGCGCGTCTTCGGCGGCGAACGCCTTGACGGTGTTCATCACCTCGTTGACTTCCTTCATCTTGAGGCCGCTGCGTGCTGCCGTGATATTGACCAGCACGCCCTTGGCGCCGGAGAGGTTGACGCCTTCAAGCAGCGGCGAGGCGACTGCCTGTTCGGCGGCGATGCGCGCGCGGTCGACGCCGGCGGCCGACGACGAACCCATCATGGCGCGGCCCATTTCGCCCATGACCGTGCGCACGTCCTCGAAGTCGACGTTGACCAGGCCCGGGTAGGTGATGATTTCGGCGATGCCGCCGACGGCGTTCTTCAGCACGTCGTCGGCCGCCTTGAAGCAATGGTCGACATCGGCGTCGTCGCCCATGACTTCCATCAGCTTGTCGTTGAGGATGACGATCAGCGAATCGACGTGCTTGGAGAACTCGGCGATGCCGGCTTCGGCCGCCTTCATCCGCTTGCCGCCCTCGAAGCCAAACGGCTTGGTGACGACGCCGACGGTCAGGATGCCCATTTCGCGGGCGATTTCGGCGACCACCGGGGCAGCGCCGGTGCCCGTGCCGCCGCCCATGCCGGCGGTGATGAAGGCCATGTGGGCGCCTTCGAGCGAGGCGCGGATGTCCTCGCGGTGCGACTCGGCCGCAGCCTGGCCAGCTTCCGGCTTGGCACCGGCGCCGAGGCCGGTCTTGCCGAGCGACAGCTTGGACGGTGCCGCGTTGCGCTTGAGTGCCTGGGCGTCGGTGTTGGCGGCGATGAATTCGACGCCGTTAACGCCCTCGTTGATCATGTGCTCGATGGCATTGCCGCCCGCACCGCCGACACCAAACACCTTGATGATCGTGCCGCACTCTTCTTCCTTCTCGATGATCTCAAACATGGTGACTACCTCCTCTGAAAAACCGTTGGACTAACAATCAAAAATTCTTGGAGAACCAGGATTTCATGCCGTCGAAGACATCCTTGACGCCCTGTTTTTCCTTGATCTTCTGGCCCCGCTTGCGCTGCGCCTGGGCTTCCAGCAGCAGGCCGAACGACGTTGAAAAGCGCGGACTCTGGACGACGTCCGCCAGACTGCCGGTGTATTTCGGACTCCCCAGACGGACCGGCATGTGGAAGATTTCCTCGCCCAGCTCGACCATGCCAGGCATGACGCTGGCGCCGCCGGTCAGCACGATGCCGGACGACAGCACCTCCTCGAAACCGGCACGGCGCAGCTCGTGCTGGATCAGTTCGTAGAGTTCCTCGACGCGCGGCTGGATGACGTCGGCCAGCGCGCGGCGGCTCAATTTGCGGCTCGGACGGTCGTCGACCCCGGCGACCTCCATGCTCGCCGAAGCATCGGCCAGTTGCGCCAGCGCGCAGCCGTACTTGCACTTGATGTCCTCGGCCTCGCGGGTCGGCGTGCGCAGCGCCATGGCGATGTCGTTGGTGATCTGGTCGCCGGCGATGGGGATCACCGAGGTATGGCGGATCGCCCCCTGCGTCCACACCGCGAGGTCGGTCGTGCCACCGCCGATGTCGATCAGGCAGACGCCGAGATCCTTCTCGTCCTCCGACAGCACGGCGTAGCTCGACGCCAGCGGCTGCAGCACCAAGTCGTTGACCTCCAGGCCGCAGCGGCGCACGCACTTGACGATGTTCTGGGCGGCCGAGACGGCGCCGGTGACGATATGCGTCTTCACTTCCAGGCGCATGCCGCTCATGCCTATCGGCTCGCGGATACCGTCCTGGCCGTCGATGACGAATTCTTGGGTGAGGATGTGCAGGATTTCCTGGTCGGCCGGGATCGGCATCGCCTTGGCCGTCTCGATGACGCGCTCGACGTCGGAAGGTGTCACTTCCTTGTCCTTGATCGCTACCATGCCGTTCGAGTTGAAGCTCTTGATATGGCTGCCGGCGATCCCCGTGTACACGTCCTTCACCTTGCAGTCGGCCATCAGCTCGACCTCCTGCACGACGCGGCTGATGGTGTGCACCGTTTCCTCGATGTTGACCACGACGCCCTTCTTGAGCCCACGCGAATCCTGCGAGCCCATGCCGATGACGTTGAGCCGCCCCTCCTGGTTGATCTCGGCGACCAGCGCGACGATTTTCGACGTCCCGATGTCGAGTCCGACGACCAGATCCTTGTTATCCCTGCTCATATGCCTACTTTCCCTTCCCTTCCCCAGCGACTCGCATCGCAAAGCCGTTCGGATACCGCAAATCGACCACCGCCGGCCTGACCGTCCGTTTGCCGATCAGCTCCGGATAAACCTCGATGAAACGCGCCAGACGCACCCCCACCGGCGACTTGGGCTGTTCGCGGCCGATGTCCACGAGCATCCCGTTGTCTAGCTTCAGTTGCCAGGCCAGGCGCGGCGACAGCGTGACCTGCACCGGCTTCTGCGCCAGCGGCTGAAAGTTGCCGACGAACTCGGCGTAGCGCTTGAGCACTTCCGGCGCCGTGCCCGGCGGGCCGTACAGCAAGGGCAGGGTCGCCAGCTCCGCTTCCGGCGGCGTCGCGGTGAAGACCTCGCCGAAGCTGTTCACCAGTTCGCCGCGCCCCTCGCCCCAGCGCGCCACCGGACGGTGTTCCTCGATCTTCACTTCCAGGCGCGCCGGCCAGACGCGGCGCAGCTCCACCTTGCGCACCCAGGGCATCTTCTCGAGCGCCCCGCGCACCGCTTCCAGGTCGAGGCTGAAGAAGTTGCCGCGCAAGGCACCCGCCAGCGTCTGCTCGATATCGGCCCGCTGCGTATGGGGCAGTTCCTGCAGGAACTCCACGTGCCGCACCGGCAAGGTCGGCACGCGCACCAGCCAGACGGCGCCGGCGGCGAGCAGCGCCGCTGCCGCGACCAGCATCAGCAGATCGGCCAGGGCGTTGAGCAGGTGCGGTTTGTTCCACATTCATCGTCTCAGTCGTTGGCGGCCAGTTCGAGCACGCGACGCACCAGCGTCGGGTAGTCCATGCCGGCCACGCGCGCCGCCATCGGCACCAGCGAGTGGTCGGTCATGCCGGGCGCCGTGTTCACCTCGAGGAAATAATGATTGCCCTCCTCGTCCATCAGGAAATCGACCCGCCCCCAGCCGCGCCCGCCGAGAATGCGGAACGCCTCCAGTGCCCCCTGGCGGATCTCCAGTTCCCTGGCTTCGCTGAGGCCACAGGGGCAGAGATAGCGCGTGTCGTCGCGGTTGTACTTGGCTTCGTAATCGTAGAACTCGGTCGCCGGCTCGATCTTGATGATCGGCAGAGCCACCATGTCGTCACCGCGGCCGATGATGCCGACCGTGTATTCGCCACCCATGACGCCCTTCTCGGCGATCACCAGCGGGTCGTATTTGGCGGCTTCGGCATAGGCCAGGTGCAGCGTGTCGCGCGCCTTGACCTTGCTGATGCCGATCGACGACCCTTCATGCGCCGGCTTGACGAAGAGCGGCAGGCCGAGTTCGTCCTCGACGTCGGCGAAGTCGGAATCGGCCGTCAGCAGGGCGTATTCGGGAATCGGCAGACCCGCCGCCTGCCACATCAGCTTGGTGCGGAACTTGTCCATCGCCAGTGCCGAGGCCAGCACGCCGGAGCCGGTGTAGGGAATGTGCATGACCTCCAGCGCGCCCTGGATCGTGCCGTCCTCGCCATGCCGGCCGTGCAGTGCGATGAAGGCGCGGTCGTAGCCCTTCAGCGCGTCGAGCGGCTGCTCGGCGGGATCGAAGGGATGGGCGTCGATGCCCTGTCCCTGCAGCGCGGCCAGCACCCGCGAGCCGCTGTTGAGGGAAACCTCACGTTCGGCGGACGTGCCGCCGAAGAGGACTGCCACCTTGCCGAAGCCGCTCATTTGAACTCCACCACCTTGCCCGGCACGGCGCCGATCGAACCGGCGCCCATGCACAACACCACGTCGCCGTCGCGGGCGACCTCCATGATCGTTTGCGGCATCACCGCAATGTCCTCGACGAACACCGGCTCCACCTTGCCGGCGACGCGCAGCGCGCGGGCCAGCGATCGGCCGTCGGCGGCGACGATGGGCGCCTCGCCGGCGGCATAGATCTCGGCCAGCAACAGTGCGTCGACCGTGGACAACACCTTGACGAAGTCCTCGAAGCAGTCGCGCGTCCGCGTGTAGCGGTGCGGCTGGAAGGCGAGCACCAGGCGGCGGCCGGGGAAGGCACCGCGAGCGGCGGCCAGCGTCGCCGCCATCTCGACCGGATGGTGGCCGTAGTCGTCGACCAGCGTGAAGCTGCCGCCGGCTGGCAGGACCACTTCTCCATAGCGCTGGAATCGGCGGCCGACGCCCTTGAACTCGGCCAGCGCCTTGACGATGGCGGCATCGGCGACCTGCAGTTCGGTCGCCACGGCGATCGCCGCCAGCGCGTTGAGGACGTTGTGCAGGCCCGGCGTGTTAAGCGTGATCGACAGCCGCGTCGTCGTGCCGTTGACGCGCACGCAGTCGAAGCGCATCTGGCCTTCGGCGGCGACGATGTTCTCGGCGTAGAAATTGCAGCCCGGCGTCAGGCCGTAGGTGACGATCTGCCGTGATACCTGCGGCATGATGGCGCGCACGTTGGGATCGTCGGCACAGAGCACGGCGACGCCGTAGAACGGCAGTCGGCTGAGGAAATCGACGAAGGCCCCCTTCAGCCGCTCGAAATCGTGGCCGTAGGTTTCCATGTGGTCGGCGTCGATGTTGGTGACCACCGAGATGACCGGCGACAGGAAGAGGAAGGAGGCGTCGGATTCGTCGGCTTCGGCCACCAGGAAATCGCCGCTACCCAGGCGGGCGTTGGCGCCGGCGGCGTTCAGCCGGCCGCCGATGACGAAGGTCGGATCGATGCCGCCCTCGGCCAGGATGCTGGTGACCAGGCTGGTCGTCGTCGTCTTGCCGTGCGTGCCCGCGATGGCGATGCCGCGTTTGAGGCGCATCAGCTCGGCCAGCATCTGGGCGCGCGGAACGACCGGGATCTTGCCCTCGCGGGCGGCGACGACTTCCGGATTGTCGGCCCTGACGGCGGTAGACACGACGACCGCCTGGGCACCTGTGATATTGGCGGCGGCATGGCCGATCATCACGCTGACCCCCTCGCCTTCGAGGCGGCGCGTCGTCGCGCTCGCCGCGAGATCGGAACCGCTGACCGTGTAACCGAGGTGGACCAGCACTTCGGCGATGCCGCTCATCCCCGAGCCGCCGACGCCGACGAAGTGGATGTGTTTGACCTTGTGTTTCATTTCGCACTCTCCGCGCAGATGTTCGCCACTTCTTCGGTGGCATCGGGCTTGGCCAGGCTGCGGGCTTTTTCGGCCATTTCCAGCAGTTGACCGCGGCTGTAGTTGCGGATTAGCGCGATGGCCTCCGGCGTAAGTTCGCCCTGCGGCAGCAGGAAGGCGCCGCCGGCATGGACCAGGAAGCGTGCGTTCCCGGTCTGGTGGTCGTCGACCGCGTGCGGGAACGGCACCAGGATGCTCGCGACGCCGGCCGCCGCCAGTTCCGCCACGGTCAACGCGCCGGCCCGGCAGATGACCAGATCGGCCCATTCGTAGGCGCCGGCCATGTCCTCGATGAAGGCAACGCAATGCGCCGGCACGCCGGCCGCCGCGTAGTTGGCCTTGAGCGCCTCGAGATGCTTCTCGCCGGCCTGATGGACGATTTGCGGCAACTCGTTCTCGCCGAGCAAGGCCATGCCCTGCGGGATAACTTCGTTGAGCGCCTGCGCGCCCAGGCTGCCGCCGATGACCAGCAGGCGCAGGGCGCCGCCGCGCCCGGCGAGGCGTTCGGCCGGCGGCGCCAGACGGGCGATCTCCGGACGCACCGGGTTGCCGGCCCAGACACCCTTTTTCAGCACCTCCGGGAAACCGGTCGCGATACGGTCGGCGACGCCGGCCAGCACGCGGTTGGCCAGCCCGGCGACCGAATTCTGCTCATGCACCACCAGCGGCCTGCCGAGCAGCGCCGCCATCATGCCGCCGGGGAAGGTGATGTAGCCGCCCATGCCGAGCACGACGTTCGGCTGCACATGGCGGATGGCCTTCTGCGCCTGCCAGAACCCGCGCAGCAGGTTGAGCGGCAACAACAGCTTGCGCAGGAGGCCTTTGCCGCGCAGCGCGGCGAACTTGACCCAGACCATCTCGAAGCCGTGCTGTGGCACCAGACGGGCCTCCATGCCCTCCGGATTGCCCAGCCAGACGACGCGCCAGCCGCGTTCGCGCATCTTTTCGGCGACTGCGAGTGCCGGGAAGATGTGGCCGCCGGTGCCGCCGGCCATGATCAGGATGGTCCGGCTCATAGCTTCCCACCCCGCATCAACTGCCTATTCTCCCAGTCGACCCGCAGCAGGATCGCCAGCGCCACGCAGTTGGCCAGGATCCCCGACCCGCCGAAGCTCATCAGCGGCAGCGTCAGCCCCTTGGTGGGCAGCAGGCCCATATTGACGCCCATGTTGATGAAGGACTGGACGCCGATCCAGATGCCGATGCCCATGGCGACCAGTGCCGGGTAGAGGCGGTCGAGTTGCACCGACTGGCGGCCGATGGCGAAGGCGCGCTGGACGACCAGCGCGAACAGCGCGATGACCGCCAGCACGCCGAAGAAGCCTAGTTCCTCGGCGATCACCGCGAGCAGGAAGTCGGTATGCGCTTCCGGCAGGTAGAAGAGCTTTTCGACGCTGGCGCCGAGGCCGACGCCGAACAGTTCGCCGCGCCCGAAGGCGATCAGCGAATGCGAGAGCTGGTAGCCGCGGCCGAAGGCATCGGCCCACGGGTCCATGAAGCCGAACACGCGGTCGCGGCGGTAGGGCGAGACGATGATCAGCACCGCGAAGGCCGCCAGCAGGCCGACGATGAGCAGCGCGAACAGGCGCGCCTTGAGGCCGCCGAGGAAGAGGATGCCCATGGCGATCGCGATGATGACGACGAAGGCGCCGAAGTCCGGCTCCTTGAGCAGCAGCATGCCGACCACGGCCATGGCGCCGAACATCGGCAGGAATGCCTGCTTGAGGTCGTGCATGACGTTGATCTTGCGCACCGTGTAGTCGGCGGCGTAAAGCACGGCGAACAGCTTCATCAGTTCCGACGGCTGCAGGTTGGCGAAGCCGAGCGGCAGCCAGCGGCGGGCGCCGTTCACGTCCTTGCCGATACCGGGAATCAGCACGATCGCCAGCAGCGCGACGCCGACCATGAAGAGCAGCGGCGCGTAGCGCTGCCACAGGCTGAGCGGCACCTGGAAGGCGACCGCGGCGGCGATCAGGCCGATGCTCAGGAACACCGCATGGCGCGTCAGGTAGTAGGTCGGCTGGTAGCCGGTGGTGCGTCCAGCCTCGGCGATGGCGATCGACGCCGAATAGACCATGACCATGCCGGTGAACAGCAGCAGCAGCACGCTCCACAACAGCGCGTAGTCGATTTCGGCCAGCTGGCGGCGCGGGGTTTCGAGGGCGTTGAGCATCATGCCGACAGACTCCTGACCGCGACGATGAACGCCTCGGCCCGCTGCGCGTAGTCGCGGTACATGTCGAGACTGGCGCAGGCAGGCGACAACAGCACGCAGTCGCCTGCCTTGGCCTGGCCGGCCAGCCAGCGCACGGCGGCGTCCATGCCGGCGGCGCGCTCGACCGGCAGGCCGCAGCCGGCGATCGCACGCGCAATGATGTCGGCATCGCGGCCGATCAATGCCACGGCGCGGCCGTGTTCCTTGAGCGCGGCCTGCAGCGGCGCGAAATCCTGACCCTTGCCGTCGCCGCCGAGCACGATGGCGACCTTGCGCCCCATGCCGCGAATGGCTGCCAGCGTGGCGCCGACGTTGGTGCCCTTGGAGTCGTCGACGTAGAGCACGCCGGCGATCTCGGTCACCGTCTCGACCCGGTGCGGCAGGCCGGCGAACGACTTCAGGGGCGCGACCAGACGTTCCGGGGCGACGCCGATGGCGTCGCACAGGGCGAGCGCCGCCATCGCGTTGGCGGCATTGTGCAAACCGGCCAGTTGCAGGGCGTCGACCGCAACCAGCGGCTGGCCGCCCTTGCAGATCGCCCCACCGGCCAGCCCGTAGTCGACCCCGCGCGGCGCCGCGTCGAGGCCGAAGGTCAGCATTTTGCGCCCGCAACGGCCGTTGGCCATCGACCAGTCGTCGTCGCGATTGAGGATCATCGCACCCTTGCCCTGGAAGACGCGCGACTTGGCGGCGGCGTAGTTGGCCAGGCTGCCGTCGTAGCGGTCGAGGTGGTCCTCCGAGACGTTGAGCACGGTCGCCGCGTCGGCCTTCAGGTGATGTGTCGTTTCGAGCTGGAAGCTCGACAGCTCGACCACCCAGACCTGCGGTAGCGTGCCGGCATCCAGCGCATCCATCAGCGCGTCGAGGGCCGACGGCGAGATGTTGCCGCAGGCGATCGCCGGCACCCCGGCGCCGTTCAGCAGATGGGCGGTCAGCGCGGTGGTCGTCGTCTTGCCGTTGCTGCCGGTGATGGCGACGATCTTCGAGGCAGGCGCCAGCTCTCGCACGCCGGCGGCGAACAATTCGATTTCCGAGATCACCGGCACGTCGACCGCAGCGATCGCCGGCGTCGCCTTCGGTACGCCCGGCGACAGCGCGACGAAATCGCTACCGGCGAAGGTCGCGGCGACGAACGGTCCGGCGACCAATTCGGCATCCGGCGCGGCATGACACAGCGCCTCGACGTTCGGCGGGTTGTCGCGGGTATCGGCGACGCGCACCCTGGCGCCCTGGCGCTGCAGCCACCTGGCCATCGCCAGCCCGGACTCCCCGAGCCCGACGACCACAACGCGTTTGCCCCGAAGTTCCATGTTTTAGCGCAGCTTCAGCGAAGACAGCCCGATCAGCACGAGCATGATGGTGATTATCCAGAAGCGGACGACGACCTGCGTCTCCTTCCAGCCCGTTTGTTCGAAGTGGTGGTGCAGCGGCGCCATGCGCAGGATGCGCCGGCCCTCGCCGAACTTCTTCTTGGTGTATTTGAAGTAGCTGACCTGCAGCATCACCGACAGCGTCTCGACGACGAAAACGCCGCCCATGATCAGCAGGACGATTTCCTGGCGCAGGATCACCGCCACGGTACCGAGCGCGGCCCCGAGCGCCAGCGCGCCGACATCACCCATGAAGACCTCGGCCGGATAGGCGTTGAACCACAGGAAGCCGAGCCCGGCCCCGGCGATGGCGCCGAGCAGGATGCACAGCTCGCCGGCCCCCGGCACGTAGGGGATGAACAAATACTTGGCGTAGACCGCGTGGCCGGTCACGTAGGCGAAGACGACGAAGGCGGAGGCGATCATCACCGTCGGCATGATCGCCAGGCCGTCGAGGCCGTCGGTCAGGTTGACCGCATTGCTGGTGCCGACGATGACGAAATAGGTCAGGGTGATGAAGCCGACGACGCCCAGCGGATAGGCGACGGTCTTGAAGAAGGGCACGATCAGTTCGGTCTGCGCCCCGGACTTGGCCGAGAAGGCGAGGAACAGTGCGGCACCGAGACCGAGCAGCGACTGCCAGAAATACTTCCAGCCGGCCGACAACCCCTTCGGGTCGCGATAGACGACCTTCTTCCAGTCGTCGTACCAGCCGACGATGCCGAAGCCGAGGGTGACGACCAGCACCGTCCACACGTACTTGTTGGTCAGGTCGCCCCAGAGCAGCGTCGTGATGCCGATGGCGATGAGGATCAGCACGCCGCCCATGGTCGGCGTGCCGGACTTGACCAGATGGGTCTGAGGGCCGTCGGTGCGCACCGCCTGACCGATCTTCTTTTCTGCCAGCCAGCGGATGACGCGCGGCCCGATGGCGAACGAAAGCAGCAGCGCCGTCATCGCCGCCAGCACGGTGCGCAGCGTGATGTAATTGAAGACGTTGAAGAAGCGCACGTCCTGGGCGAGCCACTGTGCCAATGCGAGCAGCATCAGATTTCCTCCTCGGTGCTGATGGCGTCGGCCACCCGCTCCATCTTCATGAAGCGGGATCCCTTCACCAGCACGGTGGTTTCCGGCCCCAGTTCCTTGTTGACCGCAGCGATCAGCTTGTCGACATTGCAGAAATGCCGCGCGCCGTCGCCGAAGTTGCGCACCGCCTGCTGGCTGGCGTCGCCGAGCGCGAACAGGCGATCGATGCCCTGGCTCTTGGCGTAGCCGCCGATCTCGTCGTGGTACTGGCCGCTGGCTTCGCCGATCTCGCCCATGTCGCCGAGCACCAGCACCTTGTGGCCGATGGTCGCGGCCAGCACATCGATGCCGGCACGCACCGAATCCGGGTTGGCGTTGTAGGTATCGTCGAGCACCACGGCGCCGGCAACGCCGCGGCGTTTCTGCAAGCGCCCCTTGACGCCGGCGAACCCTTCCAGCCCGGCGACCACCGCCGCCAGCGGGACGCCGGCAGCCAGACAGGAAGCCGCAGCGGCGACCGCGTTGCGGGCGTTATGGCGGCCGGGCACCGGCAGCCGGAACTCCGCGCTGCCTTCGGGCGCCGTCAGCGCCAGCCGTGTTTCCAGCCCGTGCTGGTGGACCGCCGCATGCACGTCGGCGGCCTGCTCGATGCCGAAGCTGCGCACCGCATGCGCACCGGCCATCTGCCGCCAGAGCGCCGCATAGCGGTCGTCGGCATTGACCACGGCGACGCCGTCGGCCGCCAGGCCGCTGAAGATGCTGCCCTTCTCGCGCGCCACCTCGTCCATGGCGCCCATGCCTTCGAGATGAGCGCGCTGGGCGTTGGTGATCACCGCCACGGTCGGCGCGCCGAGGGGCGCCAGATAGGCGATCTCGCCGGGATGGTTCATGCCCATCTCGATGACCGCCGCACGATGGCCGGCGTGGAGGCCGAGCAGGGTCAGCGGCAGGCCGATATCGTTGTTCAGGTTGCCGCGGGTAGCCAGCACGGCGTCGCCGAAATGCGCCCGGAGAATGGTGGCGATCATTTCCTTGGTCGTCGTCTTGCCGTTCGAGCCGGTGACGGCGATCACCGGTACGGCGAAACGGGCGCGCCAGGCGGCGGCCAGCCTGCCGAGGGCGAGCCGCGTATCATCGACCACCAGCGCCGGGACACCGGCCGGCAGGCGGGCCGCATCGCTGACCAGCAATGCGGCGGCACCCGCCGCGGCCGCCTGATCGAGGAAATCATGGGCATCGAAGCGCTCGCCGCGCAGCGCGACGAACAACTGCCCGGCCCCGATGGCGCGCGTATCGGTCGACACGCCGGCGATCGCCAGGTCGGCGCCGACCAGCCGGCCGCCGATGGCGTCGCGAATATCGGAGAGCAGCCAGTTCATCATGCGACCTCCCGCTTGCCGTGACGGCGCAGATCAAGTGCGAGCCGCGCCTGTTCGAGATCGGAAAACGGCGTCCGCACGCCGGCGCGCTCCTGGTAGGCCTCGTGGCCCTTGCCGGCCAGCAGCACGACGTCGGTAACCGCCGCCCGGCAGACGGCGCGGCGAATCGCCTCCGCGCGGTCGACTTCGGATTCCGCCGTGCCTGCACCGGCGCGGATGTCGGCGATGATCCGCTCGGGATCCTCGCCGCGCGGGTTGTCGCTGGTCAGCAGCACACGATCGGCAAGGCGGACCGCCACTTCGCCCATCTGCGGCCGCTTGCCCGGGTCGCGGTCGCCGCCGCAACCGAAGACGACCTCGAGGCGGCCGCCCCGTGCATTCGCGACGGCGCGCAGGGTGAGCAGCACGTTCTCCAGGGCATCCGGCGTATGCGCGTAGTCGACGACGACCAGCGGTTCGCCGACGCCACCCAGACGCTCCAGGCGACCGGCCGGTGCATGCACGTTGGACAGCCGGCGCGCCACTTCGTCCGCGGCAACGCCGGCATCATGCAGCACCGCGGCAACGGCGAGCAGGTTGGAGACGTTGTAGCGCCCGAGCAGCGGGGTCTCGACCACTGCACTGCCGTCCGGCAGGACCAGCGTGAAGCGCTGCCCTTGCGGCGTCTCGCACAGCTGCTCGGCGCGTACCGCGCCCGTGGCGCCGATCGCGTAGCCAAGCACCGTGGCGGCGGTCGTCGCGCCGGCCAGTTGGCGGCCGAGCGCGTCGTCGAGATTGACGATCGCCGTGCGCAGCCCCGGCCAGGTGAACAGTTTTCGCTTGGCCGCCGCATAGGCTTCCATGCTGCCGTGGTAGTCGAGATGGTCGCGGGTGAAATTGGTGAACACCGCGACATCGACGCGGGCGCCGTTCATGCGCCCCTCCTCGATGCCGATCGAACTGGCTTCGAGCGCGCAGGCTTCGGCGCCGGCGCGCCGAAAGCCGGCGAGCAGGCGCATCAGGGTCGTCGCCTCCGGGGTCGTGAACCCGGTTTCGGCCAGCGCCCCGGGGAAGCCGGCGCCCAGCGTCCCGATCACCGCGCAGCGGCGCACGTGGGCCTGGGCGATGAACTGGCTTACAGTCGTCTTGCCGTTGGTGCCGGTAATGGCGATCAGCGACAACCCCTCACTCGGCGCGCCATGCACGGCATGGGCGAGCGGGCCGGCCAGCGCGCGCAGACCATCGACCTGCAGGTTGGCTGCGGTCCACGCCGGATTCCAGGCAAAATCGCCGCCCGCCTGCCAGAGGACGGCCACCGCCCCGCGCGCCAGCGCATCGCCGATGTAGCGGCGGCCATCGGCGAGATCGCCGGGATAGGCGAGGAAGAGGTCGCCGGGCGCGACCTGGCGGCTGTCGTCGGCGACGCCGGCGGCCTTCACGCCGAGTGCTGCCAGGCGGTCGAGAATCTCGCGCGGCGTATTCACAGCGGACCCTTCCTGACCGACGCCTCGGCCACCTGGACCGGCGCATCCGGAACGATGCCGAGGGTGCGCAGCGAGGCGCCCATCACCTGCGAAAACACCGGCGCTGCGACCTCGCCGCCGTAGTGCTTGCCCGCGCTGGGTTCGTCGATCATCACCGCGACGATCAGCCGCGGGTCCGAAACCGGCGCGAAGCCGACGAAGGCCGACACGTACTTGTTGGCATAGGCACCGCCGACCAGCTTGTGCGCGGTACCCGTCTTGCCGCCGACGCGGTAGCCCGGCACGCGCGCCTTGGGCGCCGTGCCCTCCGGACCGGCCGCCATTTCCAGCATGGCGCGCATCTCGCGCGCCGTCTGCGCAGTGAACACCGGCACGCCGTGCACGGCTGGCTGATCGACCTTGAGCAGGGTCAGCGGAATCAGGTCGCCGTCACGCGCAAAGACCGAGTAGGCGCGCGCCAGCTGGATCAAACTCACTGAAATGCCGTGGCCGTAGGACATCGTCGCCTGCTCGATCGGCCGCCAGTTCTTCCACGGCCGCAGGCGGCCGGTGACCTCGCCCGGGAAGCCGAGCTGCGGCACCTGCCCGAAGCCGACGGCATCGAACATCTGCCACATTTCCTGCGGCGGAATGGTGAGCGCCATCTTGGTGACGCCGACGTTGGAGGATTTCTGGATCACCTGGGCGACGGTCAGGGCGCCATGCGGATGGGCGTCGGAGATCGTCGCGTTGCCGATCGTCAGACGCCCCGGCGCGCAGTTGATCACGCTGTCGGGGCGGAACTTGCCCTTTTCCAGCGCCAGCGCGGCCGTAAACGGCTTCAACGTGGAACCCGGCTCGAAGGTGTCGGTAAAGGCGCGGTTGCGCAACTGGGCACCCGACAGGTTTTCGCGATTGTTGGGGTTGTAGGTCGGCCAGTTCGCCAGCGCCAGAACCTCGCCGCTCTGGACGTCGAGCACCACGATGCCGCCGGCCTTGGCGTTGTTGCTTTCGACCGCCGCCTTGAGCTGGCTGAACGCGATGTACTGGATCTTCGAATCGAGCGCCAGGCGGATTTCCTTGCCATCCTGCGGCGGCTTCAGGGCGCCGACGTCCTCGATGATATTGCCGCGGCGGTCGCGGATCACGCTGCGGCTCCCCGGATGACCCAGCAAGCTTTGCTGGAAGGCGAGCTCGACCCCTTCCAGCCCCTTGTCGTCCACGCCGGTGAAGCCGACGATATGCGCCGTCATGTCGCCGGTCGGGTAGTAGCGGCGGTACTCCTTCTCCTGGTGCACGCCCGGCAGCTTGAGGGCGGCGATGCGGTCGGCAGTTTCCGGCGGCACCTGACGCTTGATGAAGACGAAGGTCTTTTCCGGGGCGATCTTGCCGTCCAGTTCGCGCACGCTCATGTCGAGCAGGGCGGCCAGCTGCTGCTTCTGCACCGCGCTCATCGTCCGCGCGTCGCCGGGAATCGCCCAGACCGACTTCATCGGCGTCGACACGGCCAGCATGTCGCCGTTGCGGTCGATGATCTTGCCGCGCGAGGCCGACACCTCGATATCGCGGCGGTAGCGCGATTCGCCCTTCTCCTGCAGAAAATCGTTGTTGATCACCTGCAGGTAGAAGCCGCGCCCGACCAGCGCCGCGAAGGCGCCCATCAGCAACAGACCGACGGTGCGTGAACGCCAGCCCTGCAGGGCCAGTTGCAGCACCGGGCTTTCGGCGAAGCGATGGCCGCGTTGCGGACGACGACGGACGACCATCAGCGCACCGCCTTCTTTTTGGCCGCGCCGGCGGCCGGTTTGTCGACCACGCGCCCCACCGCATCCGGGGTCACCATGTGCAGCCGGCTGCGGGCGATCTGCTCGATGCGCGGATGCGTCGCCCAGGTGGACAATTCGAGCTGCAGCTGGCCGTACTCGATATCCAGCTTGCGCACCCGCTCCTGCTCGCCCTCCAGATCCTGGAACAGCTTGCGCGCGCGGTGCTGGGAGGTCACCACACCCAGCGCACAAACGACGGCGACGAGAAGGAGGATCATGTTGAAGCGAACCATTACAGTTTTTCGGCGACCCGCATCACGGCGCTGCGCGCCCGCGGATTGGCGGCGATCTCGGCGGCCGACGGCTTGACCGCCCGGCCGACCAGGCGCAGCTTCGGCTTCGGCAACTGATCGGCGCGCAGCGGCAGGTTCTTCGGCAGGTCGTCGGCAGTCGATTGCGCGCGCATGAAGTTCTTGACGATGCGGTCCTCGAGGGAGTGAAAGGAAATCACCACCAGCCGGCCGCCCGGCCTGAGCAGTTCGGCCGCCTGCGGCAGCGCTACTTCCAGCTGGCCGAGTTCCTGATTGATATGAATCCGTAGAGCTTGAAAGCTGCGCGTCGCCGCGTCCTGCCCTGGCTCACGGGTGCGCACGGCCGCGCGTACGAGGGCCGCGAATTGCGCTGTGGTGACAATGGGCTGTTCGAGCCGAGCAGCCACAACCTTCTTTGCAATCTGGAAAGCAAACCGTTCTTCGCCATAATCCCTGATGACCTCCGTTATTTCCCTTGTTTCGGCGCGCGCCAGCCACTCGGCCGCCGTTTCCCCCCGCGTGGTATCCATGCGCATGTCGAGCGGCGCATCGTGGCGAAAGCTGAAGCCGCGTTCGGCATCGTCGAGCTGTGGCGATGAAACGCCGATATCGAAGAGGATGCCGTCCACCTCCTGGACGCCGGCATCGTGCGCCGCCTCGGCGATTTCGCCGAAGGCGCGATGCACCAGCCGGAAACGCGGATCGTTGATTGCCGCCCCCGCGACAATCGCCTGCGGGTCGCGGTCGACCGCCACCAGCCGCCCCTTTTCGCCGAGCGCCGCGAGAATGCGCCGGCTATGCCCGCCGCGACCGAAGGTGGCGTCCATATAAACGCCATCCGCCTTGATCGCCAGGGAACCTACCGCCTCCTCGAGCAGCACCGTGACGTGGGTGCCACCGGCGGTCACAGCACGAGATCTCCAAAGCCTGGCGGCAGATCGCCGGACAGCGCCTCCACGGCCAGATCGTTCTGCTGTTTCCAGCCGGCTTCGCTCCAGATTTCGAAATGGCTGCCCATCCCGACCAGGTAGACAGTCTTTTCGAACTGAGCGTAGTCGCGCAGCTCGGGCGCCACCAGCAGGCGCCCGGCGGAATCCAGCGCCTCGGTGCGCGCATTGCCGACCAGCACGCGCTTGATCGACGCCGCCCGCGGGTCGAGGCTGGAGGCCTTGAGTATCTGGTCGCGGATCGGCTGCCAGGCCGGTGACGGGTAGAGCAGCAGGCAGCGGTGCGGGTGGGCGGTCAGGACCAGCGAGCCCTCGCCGGCGGCGAGCAGGGTCTCGCGGTGCCTTGCCGGTATGGCAAGCCGCCCCTTCGCATCCAGACTGAGTGCCGCAGCCCCCTCGAACATCCCCGCCTCGCTCCTCGTTTACCCACAATTCAACACGTTTTCCCACTTTAAGACATGATTTGTCACCCGTCAATATAAAAATCGGGAATTTTTCTTACGCAACAAGGACTTAGGCGCGAATCCGCAGAGGATTTTAGAAGAAAATAAGCCTTAATAATCAATGCGCGAAATACGACTCTTAAAGTGACTTGTCAGGATTTGGAGAAAATCGGAGCGTCACCGCCAGGCCATGCCGCCGGGGTAAAAACAGAGGAGGGTTTTGGGCCGCGGCGCGTGGTCGACCGCAGCAGGCCGCAGAGCCGCAGGAGCCGCCCGGATCCAAATCCGGGGTTGGCACGGGCCGGCCAGGGAACTACAGCAGCCTGCCCGGGCAAGCCCCCCGGGCAGGCGCAAACGGCGAGCGCCGACGTTACTTCAACTGGCTGAGCTTTTGCTCGATCTTGGGCAAGGGCACAGCGCCCGGGACGCGTTCGCCGTCGGCAAAGAAGATGGTCGGCGTGCCGCTGATGTTGAGGCGGCGCCCGAACTCCTGGTTCTTGACGATCGCCGAGGTATCGCAATCATCCTTGCCGGCCGGCGCACGCCCGTCGACCATCCAGTCATTCCAGGCCCTGGAACGGTCGGCGGCGCACCAGATCTGCTTCGATTTGCGGATCGAATCCTCGGACAGGATAGGATAAAGGAAGGTATAGATGGTCACGTTGTCAAGCTTCTGCAGGTCCTTGGCCAGCCGCTTGCAGTAGCCGCAGTTGGGATCCTCGAAGGTCGCCAGCACGCGCTTGCCGTCGCCACGCACCTGCTTGATCGCCCGGTCGAGCGGCAGTTCCGAGAACTTGATCGCCGTCAGCTTGCGCATGCGCTCCTCGGTGACGTTCTTCATCGTCTTGCCTTCGATCAACTGGCCGCCGGCGATGAAGGCCGTCATCTTTTCATCGGTGTAGAGGATGTTGCCGTCGGCGTAGATCTCGTAGAGCCCGAGATAGCCCGACTTGGTGACGCTTTCGACCTTGGCGCCGAGCTTGGCTTCCATCGCCTTCTTGATCTCGGCCTCGTCGGCGCTCGCCAGCGTGGTCCACAGCGCGGCCAGCGCCAGCGGGACGGTTCTTTTCAGCATGCAGTTCTCCTAGAGGGCACCCAGCGCGTAACGCACCAGGGCATTTTTTACAAAGGGTAATCCGTCGGTGGCGCTCAGGCCGAGGTTGCGCAGCGTGCGCAACCCGGGCGGCGAGGCCTTGAACAGGCGGCGCAGGCCGTCGGTGGTGGTCTGCATCAGCGCCGTTTCCTCGCGGCGGGCGCGCTGGTAGCGCTGCAGGAAGCGCTCGCTGCCGATGTCCTGCCACTGCGGCGCGCCAGCCAGCAACGCAGCGAGTTCGCTGGCATCCTGAAAGCCGAGGTTGATGCCGTGCCCCGACAGAGGGTGGATGCCGTGCGCGGCATCCCCGACCAGCGCCAGGCGCGGCGCGACGGTTTGCGGAACGCGCATCAGGCGCAAGGGGAAGGCGGCCGCCGGCGTCAGCAAGTCGAGCCGCCCGAGAGCGTGGCCCCCGGCCTCGGCGACGCGTTCGCAGAAAGTCGCTGCCGGCAGGGCACAGAGTTCATCTGCATGATCATCGGAAGTCGACCACACGATCGAGATGCGGTTCCCCGGCAGCGGCAGGTAGGCGAGCACGCCATCGTCGCGGAACCACTGGAAGGCGACGTTGCGGTGCGGCTTTTCGCTGGCGAGATTGGCGACCACGCCCTTCTCGCCATAGGGCGTATTGACTGCCGACAGCCCGGCCGCCTGGCGCACCCAGGAATCTCGCCCGTCGGCACCGACCACGAGGCGCGCGGAAAGTGCACTGCCATCGGCCAGCACGAGTTGTGCGGCGTCGGGCCCGAACGTCAGTTGCTGCGGCGCTGCCGGACAGTGCAGAGTGAGATTGCCCTGCCGCTTGGCGCTTTCCCAGAACTCGCAGGCCATCAGCGACGATTCGAGTATCCAGCCCAGTTCCGGCACGCCCGAGTCGTAGGCCGAGAAGGCCAGCCGGCCGCCGGCATCGCCGCTGATTTCCATGCCGCGAATCGGCGCGATGCGCTCGGTCGCCAGGTGCTTCCAGGCGCCGATCCGCTCGAGAAAGGCGACATTGGCCGGGCTGATCGCGTAGACGCGGGCATCCCAACCCTCCGGGCGGCGCGGCGCCTGGTGTTCGATCAGCGCGATGCGCAGCGGCGCGTCGCGCAGTGCGACGGCAAGGCTCGCGCCGGCGAGGCCGCCGCCGACGATGATCAGGTCAAAATGCTGCATTGCGGCAGAAGCGCCGATGGGGTCCGGCGAAAAACAGGGGAATCAGGACGGATTGCCCGAAGGTTTGTTGGGCCGCGGCCGGCGGTTGTTGTTGCTGCGCGGCCGGTGTTTCTTGGACGCGCCTGAAGGCTTGCCGTGCCCGCCTCCGGCGTTGCCCTGCCCGCTGCCATGCTCCGATGGCGAAGCGCGATTGCCCGGCGCCAGCTGGATCTCCAGCTCGATGATTTCATCCCACTGCTCGTCCGTGCGATCCCGCTCGGGAACGGACAGTAATTCGCGCAGGCGGCGACGGTTGTCGTTGGGCGGCGGCGCCGACGGCGGCGTGACGGGGGGATTTTCTGGATTCTGATCGTTCATTGGAAACTAAAAGCGGAGCCCGGTTGCCGCGGGCCCCGCATTGGATGGTGCCATTATTTCTTCTTGGCCGACTTCTTGGCGGCAACGGATGCCTTGAACGCCGTACCGGCGGTGAACTTCGGCACCGTGGTGGCCGGAATCTTCAGGGTGGCACCGGTCTTGGGATTTTTGCCCGTGCGCGCGGCGCGCTTGGCAGACTTGAACGTACCGAAACCAACCAGCGTAACCGACTCGCCTTTCGCTACAGTCGCGACGACCGCACCGATGATGGCCGACAAGGCCTTGTCGGCAGCGGCCTTGGTGATACCAGCTTCTTTTGCAGCAACTTCGACCAGCTCGGATTTATTCATCTAAGTGCCTCCTGTTAACTACTTGTGTTAAAGAAAACTGGCCGTTGGCACGGCAGCACAACAAAAGTAGCACATTTTCCGGATAAGTGCTGATGCCAACAGGGATATTTGTACGCCGACGCCCTGATTTTGTGCCTTTCACGCACGTCGACCGCAACCACCGCCGACAAGCAAAGACCCCGGCCGCAGCCGGGGTCTTTCGTTTGCTCAGGAGCACTTACTTCTTCTCTTCGGCCTTGCCGTTTTCCGCCGGCTTTTCGCCGTGCGAGATCTCGACCGCCCCTTCGTTCTGCTTGCCGATATGCTGGTCGATCGCCGGCAGCTGGTGGGCGATGCCCTTGTGGCAGTCGATACAGGTCTTGCCTTCGGTGAAAGCCTGCGGATGCTGCTTGGCTGCACGGTTGCCCTGTTCGGTGTAGTCCATGTAGTCGTAGCGGTGGCAGTTGCGGCACTCCTTGGAGTCGTTCGCCTTCATGCGCTTCCACTCGTTCTGGGCGAGTTGGGCGCGCTTGGCATTGAACTTCTCGGGGGTATCGACGCTGCCCAGCAGCTTGTGCCACACCTCGTTGGAGGCCTGGATCTTGCGGACCATCTTCGGCCCCCACTCCTTGGGCACGTGGCAATCCGGGCAGGTGGCACGCACGCCGGTGCGGTTGGTGTAGTGGATCGTGTTCTGATATTCCTTGAACACGTTTTCCTTCATTTCATGGCACGAAATGCAGAATTCCTCCTTGTTGGTCGCTTCCAGCGCCCAGTTGAATCCCCCCCAGAAAACGATGCCGGCCACGAACAACAGCAGCACCGTCACCATGCCGACACGCTTGACCCAGGCAGGCATATATTTTTCGAGACTCATCATTCCCCCTTCTTGGCAGCCGGTTTATAGGTATTTTCCACCAGAGGCTTGGCGTCGAACTGCGGCACATGGCACTGCATGCAGAAATAGCGACGCGGCGAGATGTTGCTCAGCTTCTTGTCTTCGCGGTCCAGATAGTGCGACTTGGCAACCTTGGTGGCGCCGGTTTCCTCGGCCCGCTCCCTGGAATGGCAGTCCATGCACTTGTTGAAGTTCTGCGTGATGTTGTAGCCCTTGATGCTGTGCGGAATCAGCGGCGGCTGCTTCTGGAAATTGCGCGGAATCAGGTCCTGGTCCTTCTCCGGACGGAACATGGCATCGAGCCGGGAAGTTTCCGTGATCGGCGCGCCACCGCGTAGCGACTCGACGACCTCCTGCGCACCGGCGCTACCCGCCCCCGACAGGAGCATGGCGCCCGCCAGGAGCAGAGCGGGGATGAATCTCATGGTTTTTCCCTCCAAATGTACGGCCAGGCAGCCACCTGGCCGTTTTTCATGGTGACGGTTATCCGGCGAATCTACGCCCGGGTAACCTTGACGGCACATTTCTTGTAGTCGGTTTCCTTGGAAATCGGGCAGGTCGCGTCCAGCGTCAGCTTGTTGGCCAGGCGCCCGGCGTCGAAGAACGGGATGAAGACCAGCCCGCGCGGCGGCTTGTTGCGGCCCCGCGTTTCGACGCGCAGGATGATCTCGCCACGCCGCGACGCCACCTTGCACTCCATGCCGCGCTGCAGGCCGCGCGCCTTGGCGTCGTCCGGATGCATGAAGACGACCGCGTCCGGGAACGACTTGTAGAGCTCCGGGACGCGCCGGGTCATGGTGCCGGTATGCCAGTGCTCGAGGACACGCCCGGTGCACAGCCACATGTCGAATTCCTTGTCCGGCGATTCCGCCGGCGGCTGGTAGGGCAAGGCGAAAATCACCGCCTTGCGATCCTTGTGGCCGTAGAAGGCGACGCCCTCGCCCTTCTTGACGTAAGGGTCGAAGCCTTCGCGGAAACGCCACAGGGTTTCCTTGCCATCGACCACCGGCCAGCGCAGGCCACGGGCCTGATGGTAGGTTTCGAACGGCGCCAGATCGTGGCCATGCCCGCGTCCGAACTGGGCGTATTCCTCGAACAACCCCTTCTGGACGTAAAAGCCGAAATACTTGGACTCGTCGTTGTCGAAGCCGGCGGCGATTTCGCTGACCTTGTACTTGTCGGCAACACCGTTGGCGTAGAGCACCTCGTAGAGGGTCTTGCCCTTCAGCTTGGGCGCCTTGGCCAGCAGTTCCGCCGGCCACACCTCATCGACCTTGAAGCGCTTCGAGAACTCCATGACCTGCCACAGGTCGGAACGCGCCTCGCCCGGCGCCTTGACCTGCTGGCGCCAGAACTGGGTACGCCGCTCGGCGTTGCCATAGGCGCCTTCCTTCTCCACCCACATCGCGGTCGGGAGGACGAGGTCGGCGTAGGAGGCGGACAGCGTCGGATAGGGATCGGAGATGACGATGAAGGTTTCCGGGTTGCGCCAGCCGGGGTAAAGCTCTTCATTGATGTTGGGACCGGCCTGCAGGTTGTTGTTGCACTGCTGCCAATAGAAATTGACCTTGCCGTCCTTGAGCGCGCGCGCCATCGCGACGGCGTGGAGACCCGGCTTGTCGGGAATCGTCCCGTCGGGCAGCCCCCACAGCTCCTCGGTATGCTTGCGGTGCTCGGGATTGGTCACCACCATGTCGGCCGGCAGGCGATGCGAGAAGGTGCCCACTTCCCGTGCCGTGCCGCAGGCCGAGGGCTGACCGGTCAGCGAGAAGGGACTGTTGCCCGGCTCGGAAATCTTGCCGACCAGCAGGTGCACGTTGTAGATCATGTTGTTGACCCAGGTGCCGCGCGTGTGCTGGTTGAAGCCCATCGTCCAGTACGAGGTCACCTTGATCTTCGGGTCGGCGTACAACTCGGCGAGGGCGTTGAGATCCTTGACCGGAACACCGGAGAGCTTGGAAACCTTCTCGGCCGTGTATTCGGAGACGAACTTCTTGAATTCGTCGAAGGTGATCGGCTCGGACTTGCCGGTATCGCCCTTCGGCTTGCCGTCGGCGCCCGGATAGCCGTTGCTGGTCGCATCCTTTTCGAGCGCGTGCGTCGGACGCAGGCCATAGCCGATGTCGGTCACGCTCTTCTTGAAGTTGACGTGCTTGCCGACGAAATCCTGATTGACCTTGCCCTTCTCGATGATGTAGTTGCAGATGAAGTTCAGGATCGCCAGGTCGGTCTGCGGCGTGAAGATGATCGGGATGTCGGCCAGTTCGTAGGAACGATGCTCGAAGGTCGACATCACCGCCACCTTGACGTGCTTGCTCGACAGTTTGCGGTCGGTGATGCGCGTCCACAGGATGGGGTGCATCTCGGCCATGTTGGAACCCCACAGCACGAAGGCGTCGGCATGCTCGATGTCGTCGTAGCAGCCTGCCGGCTCGTCGATGCCGAAGGTGCGCATGAAGCCGGCGACGGCCGAAGCCATGCAGTGGCGGGCATTGGGGTCGATGTTGTTGGTCCGGAAGCCGGCCTTCATCAGCTTGGCGGCCGCATAGCCCTCCCAGACCGTCCACTGGCCGGAACCGAACATCGCGAGGCCGTTCGCCCCCTTCTTCTTCATGGTCTCGCGAGCCTGCGCTTCCATGACGTCGAACGCCTGCTTCCAGGAAATCGGCGTGAAATCGCCGGTCTTGTCGTATTTACCGTTCTTCATGCGCAGCATCGGCGTCTTGACGCGGTCGGCACCGTACATGATCTTGGAGAGGAAATAGCCCTTGATGCAGTTCAGGCCACGATTGACCGGCGCATCCGGGTCGCCCTGGGTGGCGACCACGCGCCCGTCCTGAGTGCCGACCAGCACGCCGCAGCCGGTGCCGCAGAAGCGGCATGCCGCCTTGTCCCAGCGAATGTCGTCCTTGCCGGCCGCTACCGCACCAGTCGGGGCCGACAACCCCGCGACCGACATGGCCGCCGCGGCCGCGTTGGCCTTGATGAAGTCCCGTCGATTGAGTTTCACGCCTCTACCTCCTCGCTATCTGACTCTTCGTCGCTATATTGATAAACCATGGCCACCGCCGCGACTCCGGGAACGCCATGGAGAGCCACGTATCGATTTGCGGCCGATTCCGTATCGTCGTCCTCGAGCGTGACGACGACCTTGCCTTCCGGGGTGCGCGCATGAATTTCCACGCCGTCCATCCCGGCCAGGATTGCGCAGGCTTCGTCGAGACGCGCTGGAACGATGTGCACGATGGCACTGGAAATATTCATCTGGTCCAATCCTCAAAACGTATAGATCGCCCGGAACAGGCGCCATATCGGTTGCAATGATCCTGATCCGGAGGGCGATTCCGTTGATTTGAGTCAATTAGTGCAGACCTAGCTCCCCGGGCACTACCAATGCAGGATGTCAACTACTACTTTTAGACTATGTTGCGGATCATGCAAGGCAATAGCAGTTGCCTATGAAAGATATTTCCCGATTCAATTGGCTCAATGAATGGCGACGATCTATCATTCATACGTTGTCTTCAACCTCAACCAAGGAGAAAACCCCATGTCGCTCATCAACACCCAGATCCAGCCGTTCAAGACCCAGGCCTTCCACAATGGCAAGTTCGTCGAAGTGACCGAAGCCAACCTGAAGGGCAAGTGGTCCGTCCTGATCTTCATGCCGGCCGCCTTCACCTTCAACTGCCCGACCGAAATCGAGGATGCCGCCGACAACTACGCCGAGTTCCAGAAGGCCGGTGCCGAGGTCTACATCGTGACAACCGACACCCACTTCTCCCACAAGGTCTGGCACGAAACCTCGCCGGCCGTCGGCAAGGCCCAGTTCCCGCTGGTCGGCGACCCGACGCACCAGCTGACCCGCGCCTTCGACGTGCATATCGACGACGCCGGCCTGGCCCTGCGCGGCACCTTCGTGATCAACCCGGACGGCATCATAAAGACCATGGAAGTCCATGACAACGCGATCGCCCGCGACGTCAAGGAAACCCTGCGCAAGCTGAAGGCCGCCCAGTACGTGGCCGCGCACCCGAACGAAGTGTGCCCGGCCAAATGGCAGGAAGGCGCCAAGACCCTGGCCCCGTCGATCGACCTGGTCGGCAAGATCTAAGCGCCACGCCAACCCCAAACCGCTCCCGGCACGGGAGCGGTGCGGATTTCAGCGCAAAGGGGCCGGCGAGCCCCTTTTCACTGAAATTCTCAATCACCGGAGAACAGCATGCTCGACGCAAACATCAAGACCCAACTCAAGGCCTACCTCGAAAAGCTGCAGACGCCGATCGAACTCGTCGCCTCGCTCGACGACAGCGCCGCGGCGCAGGAGATGCACGGCCTGCTGACCGATATCGCCGGCCTGTCGGACAAGGTCAGCCTGCGCGACGACGGCGACGCCGCACGGCGTCCCTCCTTCGCCATCGGCCGCCCCGGCGAAGCGGCACGGATCAGCTTCGCCGGCCTGCCGATGGGCCACGAATTCACCTCGCTGATCCTCGCCCTGCTGCAGACCGGCGGCCACCCGCCCAAGGTCGACGCGGCCGTGATCGAGCAGATCAGGGCGCTGCCCGGCGAGTTCCGTTTCGAGACCTACATTTCGCTGTCCTGCCACAACTGCCCGGACGTCGTGCAGGCGCTCAACCTGATGGCCGTGCTCAACCCTGGCGTCAGCCACACGATGGTCGACGGCGGGCTGTTCCAGGCCGAAGTCGAACGGCTCCAGATCATGGCCGTGCCGACCGTCTTCCTGAACGGCGTCGAGTTCGGCGCCGGGCGGATGAGCGTCGAGGAAATCGTCGCCAAGCTCGACACCGGGGCCGCCGCACGCGACGCCGCCAAGCTGGGCGCCAAGGAAGCCTTCGACGTCCTCGTTGTCGGCGGCGGCCCGGCCGGTGCCGCGGCCGCCATCTACGCGGCGCGCAAGGGCATCCGCACCGGCCTGCTGGCCGAGCGTTTCGGCGGCCAGGTGATGGACACGCTGGCCATCGAGAACTTCATCTCGGTCAGGGAAACCGACGGTCCGAAACTGGTCGCCGGCCTGGAGGAACACGTCAAGGACTACGACGTCGACATCATGAATCTGCAGCGCGCCACGCAACTCAAGGCGGGTGACCAGATCGAGGTGACGCTGGAGAACGGCGCCGTGCTCAGGAGCAAGTCGGTCATCCTCGCCACCGGCGCCCGCTGGCGCGAAATGAACGTGCCCGGTGAGAAGGAATACCGCGGCAAGGGCGTCGCCTACTGCCCGCACTGCGACGGCCCGCTGTTCAAGGGCAAGCGCGTGGCGGTCATCGGCGGCGGCAACTCGGGCGTCGAGGCGGCGATCGACCTCGCCGGCATCGTCGGCCACGTGACGCTGCTCGAATTCGACAGCAAGCTGCGCGCTGACGCCGTACTGCAGCGCAAGCTGGCCAGCCTGCCGAACGTCGAGGTGCACACCATGGCGTTGACCACCGAAGTCACCGGCGACGGCAACAAGGTCAACGGCCTGCTGTACAAGGATCGCAATACCGACGAGATCAAGCGCATCGACCTCGAAGGCATCTTCGTCCAGATCGGCCTGCTGCCCAACACCGACTGGCTGAAGGGTGCGGTCAACCTGTCGAAATTCGGCGAAATCGAGATCGACGCCAAGGGCCAGACCTCGGTACCCGGGGTCTTCGCCGCCGGCGACTGCACGACGGTGCCCTACAAGCAGATCGTCATCGCCATGGGCGCCGGCGCCACCGCCGCGCTCAGCGCCTTCGACCACCTGATCCGCACCTCGGCCCCGGCCTGACGCCACCCCGCGGACCCCGCCTGCCGATGCCACGCATCGGCAGGCGTCCCGGCGATTACTGGCCGCTCAGGCGCTTGCCGAACGACACCGCGTAGGCCGGCGAGCGGAACTTCAGCACCGGGTCGTTGGTCGCGGCGATGCCGTCGGCCATCACCAGCGGATCGAAATTGATCCCTTCACACGCCGCCCCCTTCTGCGGCATGGCGGCCGTGATGGTCAACGTGCCGACCTTCACCTCCCGGCGCTCCGCCGGCCAGCTCAGGGTCGGGTTGTCTTCCGGGTCGCCCGGCTGGCCGATGGTCAGCAGCATGTCCCAGCGCACCGGCCCCTGCTGGGTGCGGGCGATCAGCGTCGGCTCGAGGAAATTCGCGCCCGCCGTTTTCAGTTCGTCGTCGCTCAGGCGCTTCTCCCCGTCCTGCGGCACGAAGCGCCAGCGCACGAGGGTCACCTTGTCCTGGCGGTCGATGAACCGGAAGGTATGGATGCCCCAGAAGGCGCTGCTGGCATAGCTGGCCGGCGGGTTGTGGCTGGCCAGGTACTGCGCCTGCGCCAGGTTGTCCGGATGGCTGGCCTTGAAGGCCTTCATCTTTTCCGGGTCGGGCTTGCCGGTCGCCGGATCGGGTTGCAGCGCGAGCATCAGGTCGAGGAAGGTCTGCGGGCTGGCGGCGCCGAACATCGGCGTGTTGAGCATCGCCATCTGGTGCAGCTGGCCGTCCGGCAGCTTGAACTGCAGCGCCATGCCGCGCACGTTCTTCGCCGTGTCCGGCACCTTGGGGTTGCCACCGGTGACCGAGAAGCGGGCGACGACCGGCACCGGCTTGCCGGAAAACAGCGCCGAACGGCTGTAGACCGCAGCCTCCTTGCTGCCGACGAATTCGCCGACGGCGCAAGTGCCCTTGATATGGTTGCGCCGTTCGCCGGGGGTGACGCCGAACACCCCCTCGATGGCGCCGACCACCTGCGGCGCAGTGACTTCCGGCTCGGCGGCGCCGGCAAGCTGGGGGGCGAGGCCGAGCAGGCCGGCGAAAGCGAAATACGGCAACGTCTTCGTGCGCATGATGGGGTTTCCTTGTGGGGTTGGGAAAGCTATTGGTGTTCGAGCTGGTCGTAGACTGCGGTCGCGACGCGCGCCAGTTCGCCCTTGTCGATGCCGGCCGACAGGGCGTAGCCGAAACGGCCGTCGATCCAGTAGAAGACATTGACCGGGCCTTCCCGGGCGAAGCGGAAGCCGGTGTCGCGATTGGCCGCGTTCTCGGTCGTCACGTAGAGGGTCAGGCGCTGGCCGCTGGCGTCGTGGTACATGAACTGGGCGACCGGGCCGCTGTTGCCCGGCAGCAGGCGGCCGCCGATCAGCTCGTAGCCGAGCACCCCCAGCCGCGGCGGGCGCACCGGCGTGCCGAGGCGCTTGGAAAGCCAGGCGACGAGCTGGTCTTCCTGCTCGGCGCCGATCTCGACCGGGCGCCGCACGTCGGGGCTGAAGACGACGTGCGCCACCGCTGCCTGGCGCGGCAGCGGCATCATCTGCGCCTGGCGGTCGGCGGCCTCGAAGCGGGCATGGCCGAACCAGCCGCCGACGCCGCCGAACAGCGCGACGAGCAGGCCGGCCGCCAGGCGCTGCAGCGACCAGCGCGGCAAAAACGGCCGTTTTTGCACGTCGACCGCAGCTGGCGGCGGCGCGGCCAGGGCGCGCAGGTTTTCCGGCAGCGGCTCGTCGAGGACCGGGGCGAACAGGGCCGCGAGTTCCAGTTTCTGGGCCTGCCAGGCGCGCACGCGCTCGGCTTCCGCCGGATTGGCCGCCAGGTAGTCCTCGACCTCGGCCCGCCGCGCCGCGGGCAGCTCGGCATCGAGATAGGCGTGCAGGTCGGCTTCGGTGATCGGCAGTTTGCTCATCGCACGACTCTCAGGTTGGCCCCCGGCTGCCGGCCGTCCAGCAGCAGGCGCAGGCGCTCCCGCCCGCGCGCCAGGCGCGACATGACGGTGCCGGCGGGAATGCCGAGCGCCGCGGCGATTTCGGCATAGCTGCTGCCATCCAGCGCGACCAGCAGCAGCACCTCGCGCTGTTCGTCCGGCAACTGGCGCAGGGCGGCTTCAAGATCACACACCTCGAGGCGGTCGCTTTGCGTGGCGCGCGTCGGCAACTCGGCTTCGTCCGCGGCGATGGCGCGGGTCGCCACCTCCGGCCGGCGCAACTGGTCGACGCGCAGGTTGTGCATGATGCTGAACAGCCAGGCGCGCAGGTCGCTGCCGGTCCGCCACAGCGAAGCGCGCGACCACGCGCGCTCCAGCGTGTCCTGCACGAGATCGTCGGCCGCCGCGCGATCGCCGAGCAGCGCCCGCGCATAGCGGCGCAGGCGGGGAATCTCGGCCAGGATCGCCGCGCTGTCCACGCTGGCTCAGGGCTTGGCGACGTGCCAGGCGTTGTTGAGGAAGCCGTCACCGGTCCTGTCGCCCGGCTTCTGGTCCTTGGTCCAGTAGTACAGCGGCTTGCCCTTGAACGCCCACTGCTTCTTGCCGTCGTCGCGGTTGATCACGCTGTAGTCGCCGCTGCCGCTGTCGCCGTCCGCCGCGTAGAGCGGCGGCCAGTTGGTAGCGCAGGGGCCGTTGCAATTGCTCTTGCCGGGCGCATCCTTGTCGAAGGTATAGAGTGTCATGCCGTTGGCGCCGGTGAGTACGCCGCCGGACTCCGTCGCCGGCGCCGCGGCGCGGGTTGAGTAGGAGGAACAAGCGGCGAGGGTCGTCGACACGAGCAGGGCGAGCGCGAGTTTTGGCGCGTATCTGGGTGCATTCATGGTGATCTCCGTTGGTGTTATTCGGGTGCTACACCGGAATGAACGGAAGGCGACCCGCCTTTATTCCATCCGCCGCAAAAATTTATTTCGGCGCCGCGCCGAGCCGCCACAATGACGTCACCTCGGCCGCCCGCGCCGCGTGCAGCGGGTCGCCGGCATCGCGCGCCTTCGGGTGCTGCGGCCGGGTATCGAGGCGCCCCAGCACCTGCAGGCCGCCCGCCGCGATCCAGCCCAACAGTTCGGCCCGCGAACGCAGGCCGAGGTGTTCGGCGAAGTCGGAAATGATCAGCCAGCCCTCGCCGCCGGCTTCCAGATGCGCCGCCAGGCCGCCGAGAAAGCCGCGCAGCATGCGTGAATCGGGATCATAGACCGCGTATTCGACCGGCGAACTCGGCTGCGCCGGCACCCACGGCGGATTGCACACCACCAGCGGCGCCCGGCCGTGCGGAAAGAGGTCGGCGGCGATCACCTCGATCGCTGCGGTCAACCCGAGATTGCGGGCATTTTCCGTGGCGCAGGCCAGCGCCCGCGGATCCTGGTCGGTGGCGATCACCCGGCGGACGCCGCGCCGCGCCAGCACGGCGGCGAGGATGCCGGAACCGGTGCCGATATCGAACGCCAGTTCACAAGCCGCCGGCAGCGGCGCCTTGGCCACCAGATCGACATATTCGCCGCGTACCGGTGAAAACACGCCGTAATGCGGATGGATGCGCCCCGCGACCGCCGGCACCGGCACGCCCTTCTTGCGCCATTCGTGGGCGCTGACCACGGCCAGCAGTTCGCGCAGGGCGACGACGGCATCCTCGCCGTCCGGCGCCCCCCAGGCCTCCACGCAAGCCTGGCGGACGTCCTGCGCGCGGCGCAGCGGCAGCGCGTAATCGGCACGCACCGGCACCAGCAGGCGGCCGAGCAGCGCGGCGCGCCGGCCCTGGCGTTCGCGATGGCGGGCGAAGGCCGCGGCCGGCGTCGCCGGCGGCTTGCCGCGCTCCGCCCCGAAGCGGCGGTCGGCGCGCCGGGTCAGCGCCTGCAGCAGGTGACGGGCATTGACCCAGTCGCCGCGCCAGAGCAGCGCCGTGCCGGATTCCAGCAGGCGCCAGGCGGCGTCGGCGGAAATCCGGTCATCAACGACGTCGACCGCAACCGGCGGCGCGACGCCGGCTTCGGAGCGCCAGCGGGCGACATGCCCGGCAGCTGCCTCCTGCCAGCGGATGGTGGGGTGCGGTGCGATGGTCATGCGGCATTGTAGGGGAGAAGGGACTGGCAACTTCACTGCCGGTAATTACCCCGGACTCGGTTAGCATCCACGACTTTTCTAATATAGTGTCGTATGCCACTTCCGCTCATGACGGCAGACGATACAACCCCAAGGAAACGAAAATGCAACGATTGCTGTTGGGCGCCCTGCTGTGCGCCGGTGTCGCCTGGGCCGGCCCGGACGATCCGTCGAAATTCGACGGCACGCCGCATGGCGCCCAGAAGGCCGTTTACCAGTTCAACCTGGAGAAACCCGAGGATCTCTACCAGGCCCTCGGCTATCTGAACAACCACCTGAACAGCCTGAAGGAATTCGGCGACGTCAAGAAGTCGCACATCGTCATGGTGGCCCACGGCAACGAGTTGCACATGCTGTCGCGACTGAATCGCGCCGCCTACCCCGACATCTACGAGCGCCTCAAGGCATTGACCGACCAGGGCGTCTCCCTGCGCGTCTGCCGCAATGCCGCCAACTTCCGCGGCTACAAGCCCGGGGATTTCTACGATCTGGTAACGGTCGTCCCGGCCGCGATGACCGATCTCGCAAAATGGCAGCAGAACGGCTATGCCTACATTTCGGGCGAC
>WBZM01001009.1_pt1 | contig 31509 bp, 25 predicted proteins | sample 5204271 | NCBI WGS metagenome assembly WBZM01 (sample SAMN12344346, study PRJNA552823) | activated sludge metagenome | biome: Activated sludge suspended growth; feature: Nitrification reactor; material: Wastewater; isolation source: activated sludge from nitrification reactor of wastewater... | reverse complement strand
GAAGACAAGGAGCCGGTATTCAACGCTTGCGCGACGCTGGAGATGTCGCTGCCGGTGATGGCCGGGTTGATTCGCTCGCTTGAGTTGCGTCCGGAACGTATGGCCGCGCAACTGGAGTCTGGCCTGCTGGCGACGGAACTGGCCGACTACCTGGTACGGCGCGGATTGCCCTTCCGCGAGGCCCATCATGCGGTCGGGCAAATTGTGCGTTTGGGCGAAGAGCGTGGGGTGGCGATTACAGAACTGCCCCTTGAAAAGCTACAGGCAATATCACCCTATTTCGACGAGGATGTGGCCGATGTACTGAGTGTGCCGGCCGCGCTGGCCGCGCGTGCTGTCCCCGGCGGGACAGCGCCATCAGCATTGGAGACCCAGTTGGTATTGGCTCGCGAAGCGTTAGTGACGCTTACCTGAGCCAGAAACCAATCGCGACCAGAAGAACGGATAGTAACCCAGCGCCCGTCTCCAAAAAACCCAGCGCCTTAATCGATGAACGCCAGCGATACACGGATAAGCCCCAGATCGCCCGGCCCAATAGCATCACCGCGGCGAAGGCGGCCGTAGTGGGCAACCAACCCGGCAGGACCATCAAGCCCACCGCAACGGCAGCCAGGATATGGGCGGCGACAGTCCCCCACGGTGAAATGGGCTTGCCCTTATCCAGCCGCAACCTCGCCCGCACAAACAGAATCGCCGGAACAGCGCGAGCGACCATAAAGCCCCAGAGGGCCAGTGAGACGAGCCAAGGAAACCCGCCGGCCAGCGCGACCGACATCACCACCGCCGAAAATGCGACCGGTGCGCTCAGTTCGGCTTGCCAATGGCGTCCGGGCCGTTGGTCATAGTACATGAAAAGGAGCAACAAGGGTGCGGCCAGCGCGAATGGAACGAACGGCCGCCAACCACCCAGAATCAGGGCCGACAAGGTGGCGATAAGCGCGATCGTTCCATATATCAATGCGTAGCGACGGGCCACATGGGTTCGCTCATAAGTGCGTCCCCGGCGCGAATCTCCCCAATATATTTTGAACGGCCGATTGAAGAGGAATAAGGCAAACGCCGCGGCTACCAGGGCGACTCCGGTCCACGTCGGCGCGATCAGCAATCCCAGCAAAATAGGTTCGGATACCAGACTCCAACTGCCATGTTCGGCCGGCAGAGCGACGCTCTTGAACGAGACCGAGCGGGGAGCTTGCTTTTCTCCGGGAGCTGGCTCCGTGACTGATGTAGGTGTTGGTGTATTCATTATTCAGATGAAGAATTTACGATGGCTAGCGACGGACTGACTGTGTAACTCTTGGGCAAGCGAACCATGAACGGGCATCCACCGCCGGCAGCTGCCGCGCCGCAGGAACAACCTGCGGGCATCGCACCGCCAGCACAGGGCTTGACTGCCGATCCATCCACGACAAGTTTCCCCCGCCGGGACCAGTGTTCCAGCATCCCTTCCAGCACGCGGGGATCGAGATTCAAGCGACGGCTCAATTCGTTCAGGGTAATTGGACCGCCCGCCGCCTCAACCGCCTGTAAAACCTCGCGCAGCATCAACCACCTCCTAACCAAACGCCGGCCCGAAAAACGATGAAGGCCATCAGCCAGGCGATGATCAGTTGCCCGACCAGGCTCAGCCACGTCCACCGGGTTCCCAGCTCATGCCGTTCGGCGGCGATCGTCGCCATACACGGCGTGTAAAGCAACACAAATACCATAAATGCCAGGCCAGCGGCCGCGGCATGATCGCCACTCGATGCGGTAAAACCGGCCCGTATGGCGTCGGCCAGTCCCGGCGCCGCTTCCTCCGCGTCTTCGGCCAGGTTAATGCCCACCAGGCCGGGAATCGCTTTCATTGTATCCACGATAGCCTGACCAAGCGACGTGACAATATCGACTAAATCGCCTACGAAGGAGCCGGTTGTTGCTTCGACTGCCGGCACGTCTGTACCATAGGTCTGTGCCAGCGTGCTGACGACCACCTCTTTGGCCACCAGGCCGCTGATGAGCGCGCCGCCCGACTCCCACGAACCGAACCCCAGCGGTCGCAATACAGGCGCGAGGCCGTTCGAGACACGGCCGAAAACGCTATCCGCCATCGGCACGTCGGCAAACGACCCGCCTTTCCCGGCCGGAATAGCGGTTAATAGCCATATGCCCATCGTAGTAATGAGGATGAGCGAGGCGGCATGTTGCAGGAAGGCGCGTGTCCGCAACCAGATTTGAAGAATGATGCTGCGCGCATTGGGCAGGCGATACGACGGCAATTCCATGACCAGACCCGGCGTGGCCGTCGAAGGAAGTAGCGTGTGTTGCAAGGCCAACCCAATGACAATGGCAATGACGATGCCCAACAAGTAAAGTCCCAGGATCACGAGGCTTGACAAGCGGGGGAAGAAGATCGCCGCGAAGAGGACGTAGACCGGCAGGCGAGCACCACAACTCATGAACGGCACGAGCAGTCCGGTCAGGATACGGTCTCGCTGGTTAGTCAGTGTCCGTGTGGCATAGATGGCGGGCACCGAGCAACCGAATCCAACCATCAACGGCAAAACGCTGCGGCCATGGAGTCCGATTCGACTCATCAGGCGGTCCATGACGAACGCCCCACGAGCCATATAGCCCGAATCCTCCAGCAATGCCAGCGCGAAATAGAGCGACAGGAGGACGGGGATAAAGGCCAGAACGCCGCCCACACCAGCGATGACGCCATCGACGACCAACGACGATACCCAGCTCTCGCCCAATCCCAGCGCGCCAAGTCCGGCCAAGGCCCACCGGGTGAGAGGGCCACTGAGGACGCCATCAATCCAATCGACCCACGGCGCGGAGAGGTCGGTCGTTATCTTGAACACAAACCACATCGCCAAAATGAAGAGGGGGATTCCCAGCCGTCGATCAGTGACGACGCGATCGATCCGGTCGGAGCGGGAAACCAACGTCGCGGATTCGCGTCGTACGACGCGTTCGGCCAGGGTATGTATCCAGCTGTAACGCCGATCGGCAATAACCAGATCGACATCTTCGCCCAGGGCCTCGGCCAATTCAGCGCGGTGCCGGTCGGCCGCAGCCCATAGCGCCTCTCCACCGGGCAACGCCTCGATCCGCGCGGCGCTGTCGGCGTCGCCCTCCAGCAGTCGCACCGCCAGCCAGCGCGATGAATACGCTTCCGCCAGGACGGGGAAGGCCGCGATACTCTGCTGCAAAACGGTGATTTCGCCTTCGATCTCCGGGCCATAATCCAGGCGGCAGCGCGGAGCAGACCCAACCGAGACGTGGCAAGCGGCGGCGATAATCTCGTCAACGCCTTGCTCGCGACGCGCCACAGCCGAGACAATAGGCACCCCAAGAGCGTGACTCAACTCTGTTACGTCAATTTTCAGCCCTTGCTTGTCGGCAATATCCATCATGTTGAGGACGACGACCGTGGGCAGTTCGAGTTCCAGCAACTGGACAATTAGATAGAGGTTCCGCTCCAGGTTGGTAGCGTCGGTAACGGCGACCACAACGTCGGGCCGCTCATCCAACAGGAAGTCACGCGCGACCATTTCCTCAAGGGTGTAGGCGCTCAGGCTATAAGCGCCGGGCAAGTCCGTAATTGCCAGACGGCGGCCGTTCCGGTGCAATTCGCCTGTCTTTTTCTCGACCGTCTTGCCTGGCCAATTGCCGACATGTTGCCGCGCCCCGGTAAGCGCGTTAAAAAGCGTGCTTTTGCCGGCGTTCGGATTGCCGGCAAGGGCGACCGACAACACTTTCGGTTCGGTAGAAATCAGTTCGGATGCAACCATGAGGGGGCGGCGACGATGGATTAATTTGCTGGTATGTCGAGGGTATCGATGGCGGGAACTTCCACCCACATCCGTTCGGCAAGGTCGCGACCCAGAGCGACGCGTGATCCGCGAACGGATAACAGCATTGGCCCGCCGGAGTCCTGTACAACGCGCACCTTGGTGCCCGGCGTTAGCCCAAGCTCCAGGAGGCGATGGACGACGCAGCGATCGACCTGGAGGCAGCGCAGGCAAGCTTCACGGTCGCGCGGGCAATCGACGAGGGGTAGCAAACCGGCCGCCATCATGCCGGCCGCGCGTTCATCAATAGGGGAAATCTCAGGCGTTGATCGGCTCGCCATGTAGAGAACCGCCAAGCCCACAAAAAGCGAGAGCAGCGTCGCGGCCGCCAACCATATGGGAACGATCATTGGGCCGCCTCTGTATACTGGATGTAGACTCGCTCCGCAGCCTCTCGCCCCATATAACGCTGCTCACCGTTAACCTGTAATACCAAAGGCCCGCCGAAGGGCACAATGTCCAGCAGCGTTACCCGGCAGCCAATCATTAAATCCAGATCGGCCAGATAGGTGAGCAGATCGTCGGACTCGGGATGAACACGAGTGACAATAGCCGAATCGGTGGGGTTCATGTCGGCCAAGGGTCGATCGTCCGGCTCGCCTAGGGTGCCCGTGGCGGTGGGAATCGGGTTTCCGTGTGGGCACGTCGCCGGCCGGCCCAGAAAACGATCGAGCGCTTCCGTCACTTGAGGATCGGAGGCATGCTCCAGTCGGCAGGCGAAAGCATGGGCACTGTCCCACGGCAGGCCAAGTTGATCGACCAGGAATCGCTCCCAAAGCCTGTGGCTGCGAATAACGTCGGCCGCCTGACGATAGCCGTCGGCCGTCAGCGAAATCCCTTTGTACGGCCGGTGATCGACCAGACCATGGTCTTGCAGTCGATGAACCATTTCCGTCGCCGAAACAGGGGACACGCCTAAGCGTCCGGCCAGCGCGGAGATGGGCACGGGATCCCCCGCGACGGCCAATTCACTGACCGTCTTTAAATACATCTCGGCGCTCTCATTAAATGAGTCGTGCTTCATATCTTTCTCACGTCGATGCAATACCCAACCCAAAGTCATTGTTTCAGGTTATCCTAATTTTACAAGATGAGGGCTGCCATCTTAAGTGACATCTGTCACGTATCCCCGTGACATTCTTCCGGCATTCATAACGAACAATAGAGGAGTCGGACGGGAAATTTAATCGTGGTGTTCGATGGCGTCGCCGTCATCATAGACATCGGCGACTGCCAGATGAACGGCGTTCAGCAGGGCATTCACACGCCGCATCAGGCGCACGTTTGCCTCAGCGCGGATATTAGCTGTCTCAGGCAACTGTAGCGCCGTTTCGATGAGGCTGTCGCGAAAAAACATAGAAGCTTCAAGTGTAGCGCGCAACGGCAAGCCCTGTTCTCTGGCGTTCGTGGCATATAGCCGGCCGATACGACGAGCCTCTTCCAGAATTGACGCGCTGGTTTCCTCGTTTGATTCACTGGACAGGTACTGGAGCGTCAGGCCCATGAGTTGCTGGCCCAGCAGCCGGTTTCGGCTCCGGCCTTCTTCATCAAAGTAGGTCAGCCAGCTTTCTTTACGACGCGCCATCGATTCCTGACGCGTGTAGGCTAGCGCCTTGGTGGCCCAAAGCCCGGCGAACCCATTCACGTTGCGCAAGGCGCTTCGTTCGCGGGCGAACCGGGCCAGATCGGTAGCAGCGAACCGCCGGTGTCCGCCCGGTGTCACCAGGGTCGGAATGTCACCACTGTTGGCCCATCGCCGCAACGTGGTTGGATGCACATCCAACAACTCGGCCGCCTCGCCCAGTGTCAGCCATGTTTCGTCGTTTGATAATTCCATCTATTTCTTCGAAAAGAATCTATGTAAATCTAAGCAATACCTATATCATTTTACGTAGGATCGATTGCGAGTCAATTCGGATCACCCTATTGGTGACATTCGTCATGGTTTTTCCTGACACTGTCACACAAAAAGCGACGAAGAGATGACCGGTCTCTCTTTGTCGTGTGGGTCTTAGATTGGAGCGTCAGAGGAGTGCTAGGGAACCCGACGAATGACTTCTTCCAGCGGGCGTTTGCGGCCTCGCTCCGGGATTTCGGCGGGGAATCCTATGAATAGAAGGCCAATAATCTCGAATTGCGTCGGGTCAACGCCCAGCAAGCGATAGGCCAGGGGGTCGTGAATAAGGCCCGCGGTGCTCCACTTGACCCCGATCCCTTCGGCCCATGCTGCCAGTTGAATATTTTGGATGGCGCAGGCGGTGGCGGCATAATCCTCGCGGCGGCGCTCTTCATCACCCTCACAACTGGCGGCCACAGCGACGATAGTTGGTATGGAGACGAACTTTCGTTCGTGCTCGACAAGGATGCGCTCGCGCCGCGCCACGTCCTCAGCGGGTACTTTACTCGCCTTCAATTCGGCGAATCGCCCCGCCAGCTGTCCCTGTGTTTCCGGTCCTAGAATGATGAACCGCCACGGCTCGGTCAGATGATGATTGGGCGCCCAAATGCCTGCCGAGAGGATCGCTTCCAGGATCCGCCCCGGCACCGGTTCGTCGCGAAATTTGGCGATTGTGCGCCGAGTACGAATAGCTTGATTTACGTCCATAAGTGAAGGAATTATACTGCCTCACCGCCATGGAAGACAGGTGGCGTCGCGGCCGGGGTGAAACGGGCGGCAACTCGGGTTCCTTCGGCCACGCGAATTTCATGCGGCTGCATGCTGTGAACGATGGAGCCATCGGGCAAACCGATCTGATATACGTAAGCCATCCCCGTGAACCGGCGCGACAGGACGCGCGAATCGCCGTCGTCATCCGGCGCAAAGGCCACATCATCAGGCCGCAGAGCAATCTCCACTTCCGCGCCGAGAGCGGGCAGGCCGGGACGAGACAGGATGCCTAGGGGGCTGCTGATGCCCGCGGCCGTGACCCGGCCCGGCAAAAAGTGCGTATGCCCCAGGAACTCGGCCACGAACCGGGTCTGTGGTCGGTGGAAGATGCCTTCAGGCGTATCGATCTGCTCCAATCGACCGTCGCGCATCACGCCGACGTGATCGCCCAAGAGCAGCGCCTCTTCCTGATCATGGGTGACAAATACGGCCGTCGTCCCGCTGCGCTTCAGCAGTGATCGCACCTCGGCGCGCATGTCCGAGCGCAGGGCCGCATCCAGGTTTGAGAAAGGCTCGTCGAGGAGCAGTACAGCCGGCTCTGTTGAGAGCGCTCTGGCCAGCGAAACGCGTTGCTGCTCGCCTCCCGATAGTTCATGGGGCATTTTCCGCTCTTGCCCCGGCAAGCCGACAAACTCCAGAAGTTCCGCGATCCGGCCTTGCGCCGCTTGGCTCTTGCCCAATACAAAGCCAACGTTCTGACCGACACTGAGGTGGGGAAACACGGCATAGTCCTGAAAGACCATCCCGACGCGACGCCGCTCCGGCGGTTGGTGACTATCATCATCGGCCACGATCCGGCCGTCAATTTCAATGGACCCGCTGTCCAGTCGCTCAAATCCGGCGATAAGCCTCAGGGTGGTCGTCTTGCCGCAACCACTTGGGCCGACAAGCACCAGGATATCCCCGGGGGCAACGACGAATGAGACGCTACGCACAATCGGCCGCCGGCCAAAGTTTTTGGTCAATTCGCGGCAACGCAAGGCGATATGCCCATGGGTTATGGGTGGTTCATTCGGCCGCTCTAGCGAGTCGACGCGGCGATCAGGATTGATTGTCATCCCGCAACATGAAGAGGGCCAGAGGCACCGAGGAGAGAAGAATGAGCAACAGCGTGGGCGCGGCCGCGCGGGCAAAAAATGCCTCGCTGATGTTGGACCACACCTGAACCGCCAGCGTGTTGAAACCAATGGGGCTGAGAATGAGCGTTGTCGGCAGTTCCTTCATCGCTGTCAGAAATACCATGGCCCCGGCGGCCAGCAGGCCGGGACGCACGAGAGGCAACGTGACGCGGCGAAAGACGTGGGACGGCCGCTTGCCCAGCGAACGGCCGGCTTCTTCCAGCTTGGGCGACACCTGCAGTAATGAACTGCGCTCCGAGCCGACCGCCTGTGGCAAAAACAGGACGACGTAAGCCATCAACAGCATCGGCAACGTCTGGTAGAGGGGGCGAGCATAATTGACGCCGATAAAAACGAAGGCCAGGGCGATGACAATACCGGGCAATGCCGCCCCGGAATAGGTCAGGCGTTCCAGCCAATGAGCAAGAGGCCCCGGTTTGCGCACCGCCAGAATAGTGACCGGCAAGGCCAGAACAATCGTCAATATGGCCGCGCCTAACGCCACAATCACCGAGTTCCAGGCCGGCCGAATCAAGGTCAACAATGAGGTGACATTGCTCTGGGTCTGACCCAGATCGCGCACCAACCAGTCTTGATTAAGGCCTCGCCAGAACCAATAGGCCAATCCGCCCGCGGGAACGATCAATGCCAGAAAGACGATCAGAGCGACAAAGAGCAAGGCAGGGACTTTCCAGACGCCCAACCGCACCGGCGGCCGTACGCGAGCCACCCCGGCCGACAGCCGCGCATAACGGCCCCGTCCGCGAGCGCGATAATCCAGATAAAGAAAGACACCGGTCAGGGCGACCAAGAGTAAGGCCATTGCCGCGGCCTCATCCAGACGATAGGCCTGATAGCGATTGTAGATCACGCGGGTAAATGTCCCATACTGGAGGAGATTGACCGCGCCAAAATCCCGCAAGCAATAGAGCGCAACAAGCAAGCTACCGGCAGCCAGCGATGGGCGTAATATAGGAACCGTGACCCGCCAGAAGGCGCGCCGGGGCGAATAGCCCAGACTGCGCGCGGCCTCGACCAGGGACGGGTCCAGCCGCTGCATGGCAGCCCGCACGGTTAAGTAGGTAAATGGATACGTAATCAGTGTCAGAACCAGCCAGGCGCCAGGAAAACCATAGATGGGTGGGAGGCGCTCGATGCCCAACAATGGTTCGAGTAGTCCCTGAATCACACCGAGCGGGCTAAGCAGGGACACGTAGAGGTAGGCGGCCACGTAACTGGGGATGACGAGCGGCAAGGCCACAAGGACGCCCCATGCCCGCTTGCCGGGCAGATCAGTGGAGGTGATGAGCCAGGCCAGCGGTAGACTGATGGCGGCCGTCGACAATACAACGGCCACGGTCAGCAACATGGTATTGCCGAGCGTTGCCCATGTGCGGGCCGAAAGCAACGTTTCGAGGGTCGCCGAACCGGCCCCGGCAGCGCGCAATAACAGATAACCGGGGACAATCAGGATCAGAGCGATCACTGCAAACGCAAGGGCAAAAAGAAAGATTGAGGAGGATATGGGCCAACGACGATGTCCGACCGAGATGTAGCGTCCCCGCGCCTTTTGCGCGCTCCAGACTCCACTGCTCACCAGTTCAAACAAACTCATCGAATCTTTCTCGCTCCCGCCCGTTAATAATCCACGCTTTACTATAAGGCGCGCCACGGGGCAAGGTCAATGGGCGGCGTTAAACCCCAAGTTTCCGCCGCTCAGATCAGGATTTAACCTCGGTTCACTCCGCCGCCCATTGACTAGTGGTTATCACTGCTACTCAATAATCCCCAATTCGATCAGCAAGTCCTGCGTACCCTGGAGGTCAGCCAGGTCGGCCAGGGAAAGGTTGGCCGCTGTGGCTTCCAGATCCGCCATCAGCGGCAGACTGGCCGGCAAGCTCACGCCTTCCTGAATCACCGGGTACTCGAAGGTCTGCGCGGCAAAATATTGCTGACCGGGAACAGACAGCAAGAATTCGATGAACCGCCGGGCATTGGTCACGTTCTCGGCCGAACCGAGAATGCCCGCTCCGGAGACCATGATGAGCGAACCGGGGCCGCCTCCCGGCAGAAAGTAATTGCGCGCGGCGAACGACTCCCCCTGTTCAGAGAGGAATCGGTACAGATAGTAGTGGTTGACAAAGCCGGCGTCGATCTCACCCGCGCCGACGGCTTCGACGATCGGTGTATTCCCTTCAAAGACCATGGGGTTGTTGGCTTGAATTCCCTCAAGCCACGCCACCGTTTTCTCCTCGCCCCATAGTTTGCGCATGGCTGTGACCATGGCCTGAAAGGAGGCGTTTGTCGGCGCCCAGCCCAATCGCCCGCTCCAGGCGGGGTCGATAAAATCATAAATATCGGCCGGGAGTTGGACGACCGGATCGGTGATGGCGTCGGTGTTATAGACGATGACGCGGGCGCGTCCGGAAATGCCCACCCACGTACCATCCTCAGCCCGGAAGCGCTCCGGGGCGACCGCCAGGATCGATTCCGGGAGCGATTGCAACAAACCGGCAGCCTGGACAGCGCCCAACCCACCAGGGTCCTGGGCATAGAACACGTCGGCCGGGCTATTGGCCCCTTCTTCCAGCAATACGCCGGTGATCTCTGAGGTGCTGCCATAGCGGACGTCGACCTCGATGCCCGTGGCGGCTTCGAATTGGTCAATGATCGGCTGGACCAGGCTCTCGCTCCGACCCGAATAAACCACTAGCTTGCCTGGTTCGGTGCCGGACTCCTGGTCTGTGGCCGGACTGGCTGTCACCACTACCTCTTCGGCCGGCGTCGCGGCTCCGCCACAGGCAACCCCGATGATGGCAACAACTGTAAGCAGCACGGCCAACAGGATAAAACGTGTCTTCATAATACTCTCCTACAAAAATTGATGAGCAACACGTGGCATTATCAGGCACACAGAGGCGAGGATCAATGGATAGGGTTCAACCGTAACTTAACCAACAATCGTAGTAATTGTTGAGCGCAGTTAATAACAATTTTTCAAAAGAAAAACCCCCGACCGTGAGCGGTCGAGGGTTTTCAATTCAGCGAGCCGGCTGGGCAGCCAGGTCTCGCAGACTACCGGCTGCGGAATAGTTCGCGCACAATAATGTTGCGCTGGATCTGGCTGGTGCCCTCATAAATCTGGTAAATCTTGATGTCGCGCATCAGCTTCTCGACCGGGTACTCCGACATGTAGCCGTAGCCGCCGAATACCTGCACGGCATCGGTTGTCACCTTCATCGCCGCGTCGGCCGCGAACGCCTTGGCCATCGCGGCATGGATGGTGTTCCGGTCGCCGCGGTCATAATCCCAGGCCGACCGCCAAACGAGCATACGCGCCGCCTCGACCTGCATGGCCATATCAGCAATCATGTGCCCGATGGCCTGGTGCTGCCAGATCGGCTGCCCCATCGTCATGCGCTCTTTGGCGTACTTGATCGCTTCGTCGAGCGCGCGTTGGGCCACACCCACGGCCCCCGCGGCCACTGTCGGGCGGCTTTTATCAAAGACTTTCATCGTCGTGACAAACCCACTGCCCTCTTCGCCCAACATTTGGGACACAGGCACGCGGACATTGTCAAATATGACTTCGGCGGTGTCCGATGCATGCTGGCCCATCTTGTCGAACGGCTTGCCGACGCTGACACCTGCCCAATCGCGATGGACGATGAAGAAGCTCATGCCCTTGTAGCGATGGCGGTGATCCTCGCGCATCTCCGGTTTGGTATATGCCAACACCGTATAGAAGTTGGCATTGGTAGCCCCGGTGATGAACGTTTTGCCGCCGTTCAGGATGTAATGGTCGCCGTCGCGCACGGCCGTAGTCTTGATGCCGGCGACGTCCGAGCCGGCCTCAGGCTCCGTCACACAATAAGCGCACAATTCACCATTGGCCATGCGGCCGCCGTACTCAGTTTTCTGCTCTTCGCTGCCGGCGATCATAATCGGCAGGATGCCCAGGCTGTTAACGCCGATCGCGGTGCTGATTCCCGAACACCCCCACGACAACTCTTCGGTGACGAGGCTTTCCTCAAACAGGCTCAGACCCAGGCCGCCATACGCCTCGGGGATCGCCATGGTGGTCAACCCCAATTCTTGCGCCTTGCGGACAATCGGCCATGGGTATTCATGCGTTTTGTCATAATGCTCAGCCTTTGGCGCGATCTCGTTGCGGGCGAAGTCGCGGGCCAGCTTTTGAATCATCTTATGCTCTTCATTCAGGTAGAAGTTTACTGAATCTTGCCCATTGGCACTCATGCTTGCAATCTCCTTTTAGCGGCGTGGTTCTAACGGGATCACCCGGCCGTTTTCGCACCCGGGCTCCGGCCAGCGGTGTGGCAACACACATAACGCGATGCGTTATAATAATGGCATTGTAGCCCACAGAAAATGGGGCGTCAAGTGGTGGCTACTTGGCCCGAAAACCGGACGGCAGCGGGCCTATGTTTAGCTCGGAGCTATAGCGAAGAGTGGGGCCGGCTCGCCCGAGACAGCCGATAACCTCGCGCTTATTGTCCGGTCGTTGGCCGGGGGCGTGGATTTCATTGATATAACTATAGCCTCGATCCGAGCTTCCCCAGCCTACCAAACCATAGGACTCAGCATAAAAGTAGCTTTCGATAGGCTGCCCGCTCTTTTGCAAAAGCCAGGTCAGCTCAATAACGTTATTGAGTCTCAGCCCGCTTTGGAATGTATAGGTGGGGTAATAGCCTTCGAATCGAAGCCAGCTTCGCTGAAATCCACTGGCCACGATCTGGCAATTATCCTTGCGATAGAAAATGACGTAGGGATTGCGCTCGTACAGATCGCCCACGCTCCAACGGCGCGGGCTCCACGCTGAGCCCGCCAACCCCTTTTCATAGAGCGTGTAATATTGATTATTGCCTGGACTCGTATCCGTTCCCCGATAAATAATATTGTCTTTGACCCACAACTCTTCCCACTCAGCTTTAATTTCATTGCCTTTGGTATGATAAAAGTGGCCCATTCCGAGCTGGGTCTGGTGACGAGCCTGAGACCCGCTGCTGTGCCGCACCTCGTATAGTCGCCCATCGCCGACCATGAAATCGATCATATCGAACACAGGGTAGGTTCTGTATCCAAAAACGGCCGGCAGATAAGCCACCTGGGAGGGGGAGACTGTCTGCGCTTCCGCATCTCGAATCCGTGGCTGTAACAGAAGCGACATGAGCGACAGGGTGATGACGAGGATGGCGATGTTGATCTTTTTCATGGATAACTTTCCGATTGCGGCGCGGTCAGCCGTGAGCGGTGCGCCGGAGATTATCACCGATCCTGTCGTGATCCCCCACCTTTTGGTAATTGTTATCAGGTGGTTTTCATGGAGTATAATTCAAACCATTCCACGGAGGAGCAAAACACAATGACTATCCCACCCCTTGACCCCATCGCCTTGCGCGCCCAATTCCCCGCCCTTCAGCGCACCATCAATGGCCAGCCGGCCGTCTTTCTCGATGGTCCCGGCGGTACGCAATCGCCCGAACAGGTTATCGACGCGATGGCCGGCTATCTTCGTCAAGGCAGCAGCAATCTGGGCGGGCCTTTCCAAACAAGCCGGGAAGCTGACGCCGCGGCCGATGCAGCGCGGGAAGCTATCAGGGATTTACTCAATGCCCGCCGCGCAGAGGAGATCGTCTTTGGCCAGAATATGACTAGCCTCACCTTCAGCGCCAGCCGGGCCATCGCGCGCGAATGGCACGCAGGGGATGAGATCATCGTGACCCGCCTCGATCATGACGCAAACATCTCCCCGTGGCTGCGCGCAGCCGAAGATCAAGGCGTAACGGTTCGCTGGCTGGACCTGCATCCCGAAGATTGCACCCTGGCTCTGGAGAAGCTGCCCGAACTCCTGAACGAGCGGACGAGACTGGTTGCGGTCAGCTACGCCTCAAACGCTGTCGGCACGATCAGTGATGTAGCCGGCGTCATTAAATCAGCCCACGCGGCTGGGGCGCTGGTCTACGTCGATGCTGTCCACTATGCGCCGCATGATCTCATCGACGTGCAGGAATTGGACTGTGATTTCCTGGCCTGTTCGGTGTACAAATTTTTCGGCCCACACACGGGCGTACTCTACGGCAAGTATGAACACCTGGACAGACTTCCTGCCTATAAAGTTCGTCCCGCCCCCAGCCGACCGCCGGGCAAGTGGGAAACGGGTACGCAAAGCTTCGAAAGCTTGAGCGGGGTCGCGGCGGCTGTGGAGTATCTGGCCGCCCTCGGCGGGCCGGACGGCACGCGGCGCGAACGCCTGACCAGAGGCATGAAGGCCATCAAGCAGCACGAGTCAAGCCTGAGCGAGCGTTTCCTGCACCAGGCGACGACTGTGCCGGGTCTTCGGGTGTATGGGATTACCGATATCGAGGAGCTAAACCGGCGTACGCCGACTTTTGCCGTCAGCCTAGATGGAAAGTCGCCGGAGTCTGTGGCTACCTATCTGGGAGATCGAGGCTTCTTCGTCTGGCACGGGCATTACTATGCCGTGGCGATCATGGAACGTCTGGGCGTGCTGGAGAGCGGGGGTCTGGTCCGTATCGGTTTCACGCATTACAACACCAACGAAGAGCTCGACCGGCTGATAACCACATTGCGTGAACTATCGGCCGCGGCCCAACGGTAAATGAGTATCGGTTGACACCGGTCAACGGGTATGCCATAATTTTGTTTATCATCCGCAGCCAAACCGCTGCACAGCCATCTTTAACCAAGGAGGTGGTGCTTATGAGTAGTCACTTATTCACCTGCACCGTAGCGCTACCTCCTCGTGAGAGCTAGTGGCGCTACGGTGCAAAGCAAAGGCCCTGTGTGTAACAACACAGGGCCTTTGACTTTTTATAGGGGGTTCCTGCCGGAAACCTCTTCGACTCAGACCTCTTCCGGAGAATGGGTATAGTCCAGGGGTGAATCGGAAACGGCGTGGGGAGAAGCCGGCGGAGTATTGTTCACCGGCGGCACATAATCGCCCGATTGGCGGCGAATCCACTCTTCGTATTTCACACCGTCCGGCATCGTGGCGTTAGCCAATGTCTTGGCCGTTGAAAGGGACTTGAGAGATACCCGCGAGCCGAACAGGAAGGCTCCGGATAAATTCGCGCCGTGAAGACGCGCGTCATCCAGATTGGCCCCGCTGAGATTGGCCTCGGCCAAATTCGCCTTCTCCAGATTGACCTTGCTCAAATTAGCCCACCCCAGATTCGCGCCGACCAGCGACGCGCGTTCCATGTTGGCGTAGGCCAGATTGCTCTCCACCATATTGGCCCGTTCGAGGTTAACCCCATTCAGCGCGGCTCGTTCGCCCTGTACTTTGGACAGATTGGCTTCCACCATCGTCGCGCCGCTCAGCACCGCCCCTTCCAGCACAGCTCCGGTCAGATCGGTTTCGTTCATCGAGGAGAGACTTAAGTCAGCGTTGCGCAAATCGGCTTCCGAAAAGTTAGCCAGATCAAGATTGGCGCGGGCCAATTGAGCATCGGCCATACTCGCGGAACTGAAATTTCCATAGCTGATATCAGCATCCTGCAAGTTAACACGGCTCAGAAAAGCGCTGCTCAGGTTTACCCACCCTAGATTGGCACCCTGTAAATTGGCCCCTATCAGATGGCTGTTGGCAAGCGTGCCGTCGGTCAACCATCCTCGGCCGTCGAGTTCGCGAATAGCCCGTTCAGCCAATCCCGAATCCCCGCTGGCAACCTCACGAATGAGTTGCGTCTTCATGAGCTGGCTTTCGCGAGCCATCTGCGCGTCTTCCTGGGCCTTGCGTTGCTCTTCCAGATAGGCCAACAAGTGGTGTTCGCGCCGCCGGCCGAGGGAGTCAGTCAGATAGACAACCAGTGCTACCCCCAACAGCGTCAATCCCAACCCCCGCGCATATTCATTAAGCAATGTCCCCGGCTGATATCCGAGCCAACCAAAAAAGACGGCCAGCAAAATCAGGATGATGACAATTACTTGAAGGCTCAAGCCTTTTTGATTTCCAGACATATCGTTTCACTATCTCCGTCGCGTCACCGCGTTTACTTAATCGCGCCTGGATAAAGGCTTATAGGTCAAGCCCAGGATCGTCATTGTAATCAATGGTAATCAGGCCCTGTTCGATAGCATCCACTACACTCATATCATTTCGCGGTGCGGCCGCTGATGACAGACGGCGGTTAGGATTAATTTCAACGGCCTTTTCAACTTCTTCCATCAACAGCCGAGGCCACTTCTTGATGGCATCAGCCTGGGCCGCCTGGACGCGCCAGATCAGATTGCGATTATCCTGTTGCAGTTTCTGAATCAAGTCGTCAACGGCGGACAATTCTTCGTGTCTGATTTGATCGTTGCGGCGCGCGGCCGACCACTTTTGTTCGTTTTCTATCTCGAAGGCCTGCCATTTCTGGTTCAGGTCAATCTCGAAGTTCTTGAGCTTTTCCTGAATCTCCATCAGGAACCCATCCCATCGGGATTGCATGCGGTTCGATTCAACCCGAAGCATCTCTGACGCCTCGCGCTTTTGCTGTTCCAGTTGCTTCTGCCAATGGGCAAAATTCTGGACGGCCATGCGTGCTTCCTTGTACTGATTACTCAGCGTAATCCACTGCTGGGTGAAGCGTTCGATCGTGTCCTTGTTTTCGTCCAGCGTGGCCTGCCACCCTTCTAATTGGCGGGTAATGTCGCTCTGGTTGCGCTGCATGTCGTCGGTCAGGTTGACTACGATCTCGCGCAACTCCGACTGGTCGCCCGACAAGGCTTGGATCCCAGCCTCGGCCTTCATAATATTGTTGCTCAAGACGTTCACCCGCTCGGCGATCGGTGTGATGCGGCGATTGGCTTCGCTGATGGTCGGCTTCCAGTTATCGTTGAAGTCCCGGACACCGGCTCGCAACTCTTCGATCAGCCGCTCGGAATCTGCCACCCGGCTTAGTAATGAACTCGTCGATTCGTTCATCTCTTCCAGAGACGCGGCCAGCGGCGCAAACCTGTTCTCTTGGGTTCCGATGAGGTTAGACAGCCGAACTTCCTCAGCCTGTCGCAACTCAAGTTCCTGTTCCAGGCGGTCAAGCAAAGGCATAACCTCCCGGACGTGACCTAGCTTGTTGAGACTATCCTCTAACTCCATTTGTCGCTCGGCCAGCGGCGCGACTCGGTTGCCCAGGGCCGCAAATTGCTCCGCCAGCATATCCACCTGTTGCCGCAGTTGCGCTTCGTGCTCGCGGAACTGGACTTCCCACTGCTCAAATTGGGGGCCTCTTTGTGCCAACTGGGAGTCAAAGTCCGCCAATTGGACGTCCCTCTGCGTCAGCCGGGTGTCAAAGTCCGCCAATTGGGCATCCCGTTGCGCCAGATGAGTGCTCAGTTGTTCCACCTGAGCGTTTAATTGGTCAAAATGTGACCATCGCAATGCCCATTGCTGCTGCGCGTCATGAACCTCGGCCAGTTGGGCATCGAGCCGCAACAGTTCCGGCGATGGTTCGTCCGTCCGAGCTACAGACATCTCTTGTATTCTGGCTTGCCATTCGGCCGCGAAGGAATCCAGGCGCGATTGATTATCGGCCGTAATGGTATCCAGATGATCCTGAACCCCGGCGGCCAGCGAACTGAAATTAGCCTGCGATTCGGCCGCCAGAGAGTTCGTCCGTTCGCGAAGTTGAGCGGAGAGAATACCGACGCTTTCCTGCAGCGCGGCCATTTTCTGCTCCATCTCATCGATTGTATGGACTTGCTCCTCCAGTTGTATGGCGAGGTTGCGCTGCTCACCTGCATCGCGAACAGAGACTATCTCCGCACGCAGCCGGCTTTCCAGGAGCGATTGCCCGGACTCAACGCGTTCTTGCGAGGCGCTAACCGCGCGAGCAAGCTCATCCTGAAGCCGCGCGCGCTCTTCCTCCATGTTCGGAAGCCGCGTCAGTTGCGCGTTCATGTTCGAAAGATGCCATTCCAGATCCTGCAGACGTTGCTCCGTCCCGGCCGTGTTGGCCTCATGATCCGGCAAGTGTTCAAATCGTTCCGCAAAATTGGCGACGTGCCACTCCAGCTCCTGGATCTTCTGGTCGCGATCAGATAACTCCCGACCCTGTTGGGCCAGACGTTGTTCTAACTCAGCCATTTTGCGGGTTGATTTACGCCGCTCTTCATCCAACCATTTTAGATGATTGCGTAATTCTGTTAGTTCGCGCGTCTGTGCAGTGTTGGAACTGAGAGACATCGGGGGAACTCCTTGGGCATCTAGGATGTCGCGTTTAATGTATGAAAGCCAGCGCCGGAGCGCTGCCGAGTGATTTACAAGATATTTCTGCTCAGCAAACCGTCGTGATTGCGAGAATTATAGGTAACCGCTATTACAATGAGGATTTCAATGTCTACTCATTCATCAAAATAGTGCCACATCAGGACAAATGAGAACATGAACAGGACGTGAAATGTTGGCCCGCGGGGTAGTTAAGCCTTAGTGAAATCAAGACAGAAGATTGCCGAATGGCAGCCAATTCACTTCAAGTGGAATTGGCTGCCGGCGGATCGGTTTTCGATGTCTTACCTGAGAGTGAAAGGAATGCGTATCGGCCGGTTGTCCACGCTCCGCAATTCAACGTCGGTCCCCGGCTCGAACTCCTCACTCACACCAAGGTCTCCATACAAAATTAAATGCAAGGTGCCCGGCTCGGCGGGGCCATCGACCGACACGATTACATTGCGGTTCACTCCGGCCGGCAGCCAGGTTTGACCCAATAACTCTCCTGCCTCCCCCTCCGCATCACTATAAATTGCGGCCCACGAATCGACAGGGCTGACGATAGTGGCAATAGTAACCGTGTCATCCTCGCCCAACCGCTGATCGACAACAAAGACATGCGCCCCAACATCGGTGCGAAATGCCGAAGGATTTGGCAGACGATTATTGAAAAGGACGGGCGGATCTTGCCCGGGGAAGTTAAAGGCATCACCCGGCTCGGTATCCTGATGAAGTCGGGCGAAGAGCTGCGTGGTGATGGCCGCCTGCAGCAGACTTACAGTGACATTCTCGTTTAACCCATCTTCAAGCGCGGCCGTACCGATGATAAAGCCCGGTTGGCCCTCAGCCTCGTTGTAGATCGCCACATAGCCTGGCCCTTCGCTGATGGCGCGCTCGATCGAAATCGCGCCGTCGATAATCGGCTGATCGTAGACCAGCACCTCCGGGGCATAAGTTGCCCTCAGGGAAGCCACGACCGGCTCACCACTCTTCAGGATCGGCATGTCATCGTCCGGAAAATCAAACACTCCGACCTCGGCCTCATCCTCATGCAAGACGGCGTGCAAGATGGGAGTGGCCCGCCGCCAATTGATTGTCAGCGAGACATTTTCGAACACGCCTGCTTCGAATAAGCGGCTGCCGACTACCGGCCCAATTTCGCCGTCAACATCCGTATGGATGGCGACCCAGGTAGGCTCCAGCATCTCAACCAGAGCCAGGGTCAACAGGCCGTCTTCGGCGACAGGCTGATCGACGACTTCGATCCGCGGCATCGGCATCAGAAGCTCGACGGTAAAATTAGCCTCCGGCTCGCCGGGATACGGCTCATCTTCGCCGGGGAACTCAAACACGCCTTCAGCGCCGGTATCCAGATGCACGCCGGCCAGCAGTTGTTCGGTGGCCATTTCCGTATCAACAGTGACTTCCACATCCTCATGCACCCCGGCCGCCAATGGCTGACGCCCGATCACCTCATCAGCTTCGCCCTCAACAGTGCGATAGATCACCAACCACCCAGGATCCGGTAACGTGACCTGCTCAGCCACCAGGATACCGCTCTCATCGAGAGGTTGATCGGCGATTGTCACACCAGGAGAAACCGGCGTCGGCTCCGGCGTGGGTGTAGCGGTCGGCAACGGTTCGGGCGACACCGTGGGCGCGGCGATGGCGCTTATCTGGGTTGCCGGATCCGTGGGGTCCGCGGTTGGCGTCTCTTCCAAACGGGAACAGCTAACGAGAACAATGATGAGGGACAATAGGGCAATTGCCCTGAGGAATTGTGATTTCAGTGTCAACAGGTCACCTAATGGTCTATCGACCGACGATTGTAGCCCCTAATTACAGGGTTGCCACTCCTCTATGCTGGCGCTCAGCGACCGACCTACTCCAGGCGCCCCATTACGGCTCGAGAGGCGCTATCATTTCATGTTCGGCAAACCACCAAATACTAGAGCCATCCGACGCCATCTTCAGCGTTCCCAATTCATCCGTACGGAGAATAGTGGCCCCCATGGCTACCGCGCGTTCCAGCATCGCGGGATGGGGGTGGCCGTAACTATTCTCACGCCCGGCCGAGATAACAACGACGCTGGGGGCGACGGCTTGCAAGAACTGTTCGCTACTTGATGTATTGGCTCCGTGATGCCCGGCCTTCAGCACCGTGGCCTGGAGCGGCCGGCCGTCTTGCAGCATGTCTGATTCGGCCGGCGCTTCAGCATCGCCGGTCAACATGACAGACAGGCCGCCATAGGTCAAACGAGCAACCACTGAACCATTATTGCGATCATCATCAGACCCTGAGCCGCCCGAATGAAGGATTTCAAGGAGCACGCCTTCATCAAGGATGATCGTTTCTCCCTCCTGAGCCGCATGAACCGGCGCATCGCGCCCCGCCGCCGCTTCCAGTAACGCGGCATAGGCGGTGTCGCTGGCCTCGTCCGCGCCGTTGGTGATCAGTTGTGATACCTGATAACGCTCCATGACTTCCACCAATCCGGCAATGTGATCGGCATCCGGATGGGTGGCTATCACAAGGTCAATCGACCGATCCCAGAAAGGCATTTGGCGGCCGAGCTGATCCAGGGTGGTGCTTGGATAACGCCCCCCATCCACGAGGAGTTGCCGCCCACCGGGGGTCTCGATAAAGATGGCATCACCTTGACCGACGTCGAGGAAAGCCACGGTCAGGCGATTGTCGGCCCGTCCCGCGCTCCACCCGATGATCAGCAAGCCGATAAAAACGGCTCCAACTAAAGAAGCAACTTTTAAGGCGGTCGCATTCATTCGAAAGGTCATCGGTTGGTTATCCCGTTTTCGCGCAAAACCATAGACGCTGACGGCGGCGATAAACAGATAGACCACTACCAGTCCGGTCACAGATAGCGGCAGGGGGATAGACGCGGCCGGCATTCGCGCCAGCATGCGAATGACGGCAATGGTGTAATTGAGAAAAAACCAGGCGGACAGGCCGGCCAATTGGCCGGCAACCGGGGATATGAGACCCAATAGCAGAGTCAATCCCCCGGTAACCATGACAGCCGCCTGCGCCGGCAGGACCAACACGTTGGCCGGCAGGCTGGCCAGGGAAAGGCGGCCGAAGTGAAAAAGAATCAGGGGCATCGTCAACACCTGAGCCGCCAGTGTGACCAACAATATATCAGCTACCCAATTGGTGACGCGGCCGCGCACTTGGGGGGCGAGGAGAGGCGCGACACCTTGCGAAAAGCGTCGAGTCCAGGGACCGGCATACACCATCAACCCCAACGTTGCCGCAAAGCTCAACTGGAAACCGACATCCCACAATGTGTTGGGGTTGGCAAGCGTCATCAGAAAGGCGGCCGTAAACAAGCCGGCCACAGCCAGCGTCGGTCGGCCCAGAAGACGAAAGCCAATCAGGTAACTAACGCCCATGATGGAGGCACGAACCACCGAAGCCCCCGCCCCCACGAGCACCGCATAGAGGCCCAGAAACAACATAATCGCCAACGCAGCCGTGCGACGCGGGAAAATCGGCGCGGTCATAAAGTCGAGCAGCGCGATGATCACCGCGATATTGAAGCCGGATATGGCGATGATGTGGGTCATGCCGGTTGTGCGAAAATCTTCGTCCAGATCGCGCGGCATACCGCTGCTATCACCCAGGAGAATTCCGTTCAGCAGCGAGGCGTGGGGTTCCGGCAAGGTAGTGGCAATGGCATCGCGACTGCGCGCCTTCAGGTGCAGGAGTGCGCGATAGAACCGGTTACCGCCTATTTCATTGAGCACCTCGACGCGTGGAAATTCGATTACGCTGAGCACGCCCTGCCGCTCGAGATAGGCCGCATAACCCGGACTGCCCAGTGAAACCGGAGCGGCGAGATCACCCTCGACGCGCACTGTCGCCCCGTAGGGAATTGGTGGGTAGCGGCCTGTTTGAACCTGGATCTTTCCGGCGACAGGTTTGATATCCCCAAGGGTATTGAGATCCCGTACGGCTATTCGCAATTGGACGCGCGTGTCATGGATGATCGGCTCCTCGATCACAACCCCTTCCAGGATAACGTCCCTAGCTCCGTTATAGTAGTGGATGTAACCGGGATCGAAGGGGATCTGGCTGGCGATATAGCGCCCACCGCCCAGAGCCACTGCGCCGCAAAAAGCCAGAGCTAAACCCACACGCCCGCGCCGCCAAAGCCAAACAGACCCGACCAGCAGCGGCACGGCCAAGACCAACCACAGGAAGGCATCATGCTTGACTAGCGACGCCAGCCAGATACCGGCCATCCACCCGACGCCACCCACCAGCGCCAGATAGTAACGCGAATCGACATACGGGTTGGCCTGTTCGGCCGCGTTGTTTCCAGCCCCATCCATAACCGTACCAGCAAAAGAACGACTCCCGGGATCGCGCAAACAATCCACGCCGTCACAACTATAACTCCGGCAAAGGGGCTGTCAATTTTCGCCTCTGTGCAAAGAGAGCGTGAAAACAACTTGAGGCAATCAACACCCTCTGTTAAAATTCCCTAGGGAGTCGGCACAGGGACAAGTTTCCGTCAAGCTATGATCACGTCGCGGTCGGTGAAATAATGGTTGCCCAATTGACCAAGTCCCGACACATTGTTAAGCCTGTTCGCACGAGCGAGGGGATCAGGAAATTTGGTATTACTGGTATGACTTCCAGCTCAGAAGAAAATACGCATCGGATCCTTGTCCTGGATGATAACTATTCGATGCAACGCTTGGTCTCAACCGCGTTGCAGAAGGCCGGTTTCCACGTTTCAACGGTATCCTCGGCTGAAGAGGGGCTGGAAAACATTCAGCGCTTCGGCCTGCCCCACCTGGCCCTCGTCGACATCCATATGCCTTACGGCATGAACGGTCTGGAATTTTGTGAAGCGATATTAACCTTCTCCGATTTGCCGATCATCATGCTAACGGCTGTCGATGAGGATGATACGATCATTCAGTCCATCGACAGGTTCGCCGAGGATTACATCACCAAACCGTTCAATCCGGCGGAGATGGTGGCGCGGGTGCGTCGCGTCTTGCGACGCATTGGGGACTTTGCCTATACGCTTAGCACGAATACGGTGGTAGATGATTACCTGACCGTCAGTTTTCCGTATCAGCGGGCCTACGTGAATGGGGCAGAAATCGCCCTGACGCCGACGGAGACAAAACTGCTCTACATTCTGATGAGGCACGCCGGCCAAACCGTGACGGCCGACTTTATCCTCCGCCGCTTGTGGCCTATGGAAACCGCTTACGAGGATCGGTTGCGAGTTTACGTTCATCGGCTGCGGCGCAAGATCGAGCAACAACCGGATCAACCCAAATATATTCTTTCCCAACGCGGCGTGGGCTACCAGTTCACGCCCAATTAGGCTCCTTGGCGCGCGGAGTCGGCCGCTTGCGCCGCGGCTTGCAAGGCCGCCTGCTGGTCAGCCTCAACTTTTTGCAGCCCATTTTGAACCACCTTAAGGGTGCGGGTCAGATCTTCCTCCAGGCGGTTGAGGACATCCATGATATACACGTCGGCATCCTGTCGTAGCGCCTCGGCGTCGCGCCGCGACCGCTCGATGATGTTCTCCGCCCGATTCTGAGCGGCGTTGACGATCGCGTCGCGCCGCACCAACTCACCGGCTTCCTGCCGCGCCAACTCACGAATGCGCTCGGCCTCCTCTTTGGCCTGGGCCAGGATCCGGTCTTTCTCCGCTTCGATACGATTGGCGCGCTTGATCTCTTCCGGCACGGCGACACGCATCTGGTCGAGCAGGCTATAGACCTTTTCTTCATTGACGATCAGATAAGCACTCAAAGGAACGCGGGTGCTATCGTTCAGGACTTGCTCAAGACTATCGACAAGATGTTGAATGTCCATGCGTGTTCACCTAATCACGTAGAGGTAAATTTCCGGAAAATGACGCGCCTTCAGCCCCCTCAAACCGGGCGTACAAGAGTACGGCGACATTGGGCGGCACCATACTGGTAATGTCACCACCCAATGAAGCGATCTCACGTACCGTGCTGCCGCTGACAAATGAGTTTTCCTCGCGCGTCATAAGGCTAATCGTCTCTATCTCCGGAGCCAAGCGCTGATTGGCTAGGGCGGAACGAAACTCAAATTCAAAATCTGAAAATACCCGCAATCCGCGAACGATAACCTGTGCTTCGATTTTCCGAGCGAAGTCGACCAACAAGCCCGTGAAGGGAATGACGACGATATTACCGGGATTGGGGACAGCTTCCAGGATCATGCCGACTCGTTCTTCGACAGAGAATAACACCGACTTTGTCGGCCGGCTATGATCATAGACGCCCACGACTAATTCATCGAACAGGTTGGCCGCCCGAAGTATCAGGTCAAGATGCCCATAATGGACGGGGTCAAATGTTCCCGGATAGACCGCCCGTTTAATCAACTTCTCCCTCCTTGGTTATCGTCATTGCCGAGATTGTTGATGGCCCATGCTAGCTCACATCGGCCGCGCCTTCCCAGAAGTCTTCAAGGCTTTTGCGCAAATATTGATGCTCCGGTCGTTCCAACTGGGGATCGTCGGCGAATATCGCCGCCGCATCCTCCTGGGCCATGATTAGCACATCGCTATCGTGCAGTAGGGAAGCCAAGCGCAATTCCGGCAAGCCGCTCTGCCGGCGGCCGAAAAACTCGCCCGGACCGCGCAACTCCAGATCGCGCTCGGCCAACACAAACCCATCGTTTGTAGCCTCCAAGGCTGCCAACCGTTGTTCCGCGTCGGCCGAAACGTCTTCCGCAATGAGAATGCAGTACGATTGGTGCTGTCCCCGGCCCACACGACCGCGGAACTGGTGAAGCTGGGCCAAACCAAACCGATCGGCGCCTTCGATGACGATCACGCTACTGTTGGGCACGTCCACACCCACTTCGATGACCGACGTCGCCACAAGCATATCCGTCTCGTGGTTGACAAAGGCCCGCATGGCGCTCTCTTTTTCGTCGGCGCGCAGCCGGCCGTGCACCAGGCCGACCCGCCGGTCGGGGAACACCTCACGACTGAGCCGCTCGTACTCTTCGACCGCGGCGCGCGCATCGATCATATCCGACTCTTCGACCAACGGATAGATGATGAAGGCCTGGCGCCCTTCGGCGGTTTGGCGACGAATGAAATTATAGGCCCGTTCGCGCTCCGAAGCGCGCAGCCAGCGTGTTTTAATTTCCTGGCGGCCAGGTGGCATTTCATCCAGACTGGACAGATCCAGGTCGCCATAAAGGGACAGCGCCAACGTGCGCGGGATCGGCGTCGCCGACATCACCAAGAGGTGGGGGCTGATGGCATCGCCATTATCAGAGGGCCCTTTCTGGCGCAGCGCAGCCCGCTGGTCCACTCCGAAGCGATGTTGTTCATCTATGATGGCGACGCCCAAACGGCGGAAAGCAACTACCGGCTGGATGAGAGCGTGGGTACCGATGACGATCTGGATCGAGCCATCGGCCAAGCCGCTGTAAATTGCCTGGCGTTCGGCCGACGGGGTGCTGCCGGTCAGCAGCGCCACTTTCAATCCCAATGGCTCCAGCAATGAACAGAGGCCGCGATAATGCTGCTCGGCCAGGATTTCGGTAGGCGCCATCAGCGCCGCTTGCGCGCCGGCCCAGGCGGCCGTGACCATAGCGGCCGCGGCTACAATCGTCTTACCCGAACCGACATCCCCCTGAAGGAGGCGGTTCATAGGTCGGTTCCGACCCACATCGGCCCGAATCTCGTCGATCACGCGTTGTTGCGCTCCGGTGAGCTGGAATGGCAACGCGTTCAAAAAGACAGCGAACTGTTCCTGCTCGATCGTCAGAGGCGCGCCGTTATGAGACTGCCAATCCTGTCGCTGCCGCTGCACACCGAGCTGGAGCAAAAATAGCTCGTCATAGGCCAATCGCTGGCGTGCGCGTCGCATCGATTCATGACTGTCCGGAAAGTGCATTTGCTGAATGGCATGGGGCAGCGAGTAGAGGCGACGACCCTTGCGTATGTCCACGGGCAACGGGTCAGGCACGCGGGTGGACCACTCCTTAACTGCCCGCTGCATCAGTTCGCGCATCTTGGCCGCCGTCAGGCCTTCAGTCAGCGGATAGATCGGCACAATGCGCCGCGTGCGCAACGGTTCCAACTCCAGAGGCTCCCACTCCGGCGAATTAAACACAAGCCGGCCCAGGAACATCTCCACTTTGCCGCTAAGCACAATCTGCATCCCGGCGGGCAGTTGCTCAGCCAGCCAGGGCTGGTTAAACCAGGTAGCTTGAACGGAACCAGTTCCGTCGTTGATAATGCTCTCAATGATCGGTTGATTCGTACGCGTGCGCCGCACTTTTGTTTGCCAGATGGTCCCGATGACTGTTACTTGCTCGCCATACTGGAGCTTGCTGATTGGTTTGAGAAGGGTGTAGTCATCGTAACGACGAGGGAACAAATAAAGCAATTCCCAGATTGTCTCGACGTCAAGTTTATTCAGCTTTTCGGCTATTTTCTGCCCGACACCCTTGAGAGTTGTAACCGGCTTGGCCAACGCCCCGGGATCAGCGGGGACGCGAGGAGTATCCGGTTCGACTTCCTCATCAAGCTCTCCCCGCCCATCATGCGGGGTTTCCTCTTCGAAGTCTTCTTCGAACTCCTCCTGCTCTTCATCAGATTCACGAGCTTCCTCGGCCATGGTCTGCTGGACGGGAACAGGCGCAGGCGCAGGCGTGGGGGTTTTGGTCTTTGGAGGCGGCGCGGGGGGAGGAGGTTCCGCCGGCTTCGCGGGGCCGGCTGCCGGGGTAGCCGCCGGCCGGCGCGCTTGCCGCCGTTCGAGATGCGTCAGCAATGAATCAATGGCCTTGGCGCGTGCCTGCGTTCCCGGCAATTGATTGTAGTCCATCAATACCTGGGAAATCTGCTCCGCCAAAGCCAGATCGCCTTCATCTGTGGCCTCATCCCGCGCCTGGGAAACCCAAAATACAGCGAATTGGCGAATTCCACCAACGACGGCCTTGTTCTGATAGCCTTGTTGTTTTTCCAGTTCGAGCACTCGCTCGAGTCTTTTTAGTGCTCGGTCCATGATTTGCGTATCAATTACTCCCGCTCATGCGCAGCCGTTCAACTCAGAACCCGCTTGCGCAGCCAATTAGCTCCTGGTCTATTCAGCGCCCAGGATATAGTAGTAATGCGCCTGGCCGCCCTCGACGACTTCGACTTCAACATCGGGATAATTTTCCCTGATATAGTTAGCCGTTTCGGTCGCCTGTTCAATCGTGATATCAGCCCCATAATATAAGGTCACGATACCGCAATCGGCGATCTCCAGCCGTTCAAGCAGTACATTGAGGACCGACTTCTCGTCTATCCCCGAACTGCACAAACGACCATCGGCCAGAGCGATGATCGAGCCTTCTTTCACATCCACGCCATCGAGTTCCACCGTGCGCGTGGCGCGTGTAATTTCGCCGGTGTGGACCAGGCTCAAGGACCGCTCCATCACCTCGGCGTTGGCGGCTACCTCTCGATCAGGCCGTAAAGCCATCAGAGCAGAGATACCTTGCGGGATAGAGCGGCTATGAACAACGGCGACTTGCTTGGCGCTCAATTCCCGTGCCGCCTCAGCCGCTAAAAAAATATTCTTGTTGTTCGGCAGAATGATGACTTTGTCCGTCGGCAATTGCTCGATAGCCTGATAGATCTCTTCAGTGCTGGGATTATTGGTCTGGCCGCCATTGACGACATAGGCCGCGCCTAGACTGCGGAAAACGCCCGCCAACCCGGAACCGGAAGCCACCGCCACAACTGCAACCTGATCAGGATGCACTGAAATTTCCGGCGTGGGGGGGGCGGCCACGCCATGAACGATCTCTTCCATCTGTTCCTGCATATTCTCGACCACAACGTCGGTAATATGCCCCAGGCTGATGCCATAGCTAAGGGGAATTCCAGGGTCCTTCACGTGAATGTGGACCTTGATCGTCGATTCATCCCCGACGACAACCGTTGAGTCACCCATCGCGTCAATACGTGAGCGCACCTCAAACACGTTAAGGTTACGCCCCATAATGATAAATTGAACATCATAGGGGAATTCAAGGGAGCCGCCTTCCGGCATGGCCAAGGCCTGGGCCGATAGCGGCTCGACCGGCCGCGTGTCGGCCTGGGCGACAGCCGGCTGCCCATCAAGCGACAGCTTTCCCTGAGCATAGCGCATCATGCCTTCGAGAATGTATACGAGGCCCTGTCCGCCTGAGTCCACGACACCGGCCTGCCGCAAGATGGGAAGCAGCTCCGGTGTGCGTTCCAACGCTTGCTGGCAGCGCTCCAGTACGCGCTCCAGCATAAAGCGCAAATCATCGCTCTTGCGGGCGGCGTCGGACGCCTCGGCCGCGCCTTCGCGAATGACAGTGAGGATCGTGCCTTCAACCGGACGCATCACGCCTTTATAGGCTGTGTCGGACGCCAACTGAAAAGCCTGAGCGAGATCGAGCGTGGTGAAAGACTCGACGCCGCTAAGTCCGGCGGCCAAACCACGCCATATCTGGCTAAGGATGACGCCGGAGTTGCCGCGCGCGCCCATCAGTGCACCCTGGGCCAGTTGGCCGGCAACTTTGCCGACGTGGATATCCTCGCTCGTTTCGATCCGGGCATAGGCCGAACGCATCGTTAATAGCATGTTGGTGCCCGTGTCCCCATCGGGCACGGGGAACACATTAAGAGAATTCACGTAATCGCGATTTTGTTCCAGCCATAGTAAGCCGGCACGGGCCATTTTTCGCAGCTGCGGCCCGGTGCAACGCAACCATTTGCCACCGGTCGTAGCCGGCGCCGTCATTATTTCTGATGCCGTAGACAATGTACCTGGTTCCTCCGCCATGACATCCGATTATTGTTGATCGTTCATTCGCAGCCCTTGAACATACACATTGACTGCGTGAACGGGAAGTCCTAGCGCTTTCTCGACGTGAAATTTGACTGTATTCTGGATGCTTTCGGCGACAACTCGAATCCGCACGCCATACTGAACGATGACGTACACATCGATCACGATCTTATCGCCATCGACTTTGACTTCCACGCCGCGACGGTTATCCCGTGATAAGAGTTGCGCGATGCCATTGACGAGGTTCTTGTTAGCCATCCCCACCACGCCATAACATTGATGTACGGCCTGATTGGTAATCGTCGCGATGGTAGCCGAGGAAATGTCGATTTTCCCTTTGGACTCCTCTTGAACTGGCATAAATCGTTCTGCTCCTAACCCTGTGCGCGTGTTTGCACGGGACGCGCCTGTCGTCTATAATAAAGGGTTGTTCTTAACAACATTGAAATTCGCGGCGACCATTCGGTCGCCTTTAATTTGGACGCTGCCGAAACGCGCGTCGGGTAAGGTGAAATTATGGCGAAATGTGAAGTATGTGGCAAGGGGCCGATGAGCGGCCACAATGTGAGTTTCTCCCAGCGCAAGACGAAGCGGCAGTTCCGGCCGAATATTCAAAGAACGACCGTGGAAAAGGGCGGCCGACGCGTACGCTTGCACGTTTGCACGCGCTGCCTCAAGACGATGGCCAAAGTCTAGCTCAGCCGCGCGGCTCAATTTGGGCCGCTTGAGCTTTTCTTGTTTGCCGCTTTTTTCTTTAGACAAAAAATGACTCCGCCGGCGTAAATCGCCGGCTTTTGTTTTTGGGCATCCTGCGCGTTCAATAGTTGGATTCTATCCGAATTGCGCACGGTGACCCACTTCCCCACCCCACCCTAACCCACGTCGCTCTTGAAGATGCGAACTGCGCCGGCCATCAGCAATCGTTCTTCAACGGCGGCTTCTGTTTCTTCGGTCACAAGGGCGATCATATTGCCCCCGCGACCCGCGCCGCTTAGCTTGGCCCCCAGCGATCCGGCGTCGCGCGCGGCAGCCACCAGCGCGTCCAGCGGTGGCGATGAAACAGTCATGCGCGCCAGCCATTCGTGGTTTTCATTCATCAGTGCCCCGACGGCCGGCAAGTCCCCGGCCGCTAGTGCTTGACGGCCCGCCTCCGCCAAACGGCCGCATGCATCGAAGATGGCCTCGAACCGAGCGAACTCGACCGCCCACTGGCGGCGCACATCCCCGACAACATCCTTCGTCGCGCTGCGAACGCCGGTGTCGCCGATCACCAGGCGGAGAGGTCGAGCGGTGGAGAATGGCTCTATCGTCGGCGAAGGGTCGTGACGCACAAAGTAAACGGGCTGCTCGAAAGCGATGACCGTGTTGTCTACGCCGCTGGGCGTGCCATGGTGCAGGCGCTCAACTTCGTAGGCCAACCGGGATACTTCATCCCGCGTGGTCGAGTCACCGCGCCCCATGTAAAGGGCCAGCGCCCGGATCACCGCCACCGAGATCGCCGCGCCGCTGCCCAGACCGCTGGCGATGGGGATTGCGCTGGTCACACTGAGGGAGTAGCCGTCGGAAAGCGAACAGGCAAAATGCCGCTCGACGACGCGCACAACGGCGGCCAGAGGATTATGCGGGTGAACGTTGGACAGCCAGGCCAATCGGTTCAAATCAGGCGCGATCAGGGCAACATCAGGCTTGCCGGTGGGTTCGATGGTGGCTCGCGCCCGCAGATGGGTGATAGGGGCGGCCAGCGCCGGGCGACCGTAGACGACCGCGTGTTCGCCGAAAAGAATGACCTTGCCCGGTGCCGTGGCCGAAATCATCGATCTTCTCCGGCTAGTTCAAGAGATAGAGAGCAACAAACACCATGACGCCATACAAGGTCAAAGTGATTTGCAGCGGCCGGTCACGCAGCAGTATCTCCTCTGGCGCGCCTCCCTCGTTACGCACGTGAATCAAATAGAGATACCGAAACACGCCATATAATACGAAGGGGATGGTCAGCATCATCGCGTGATTTTCCGGCAGCCCTTCGGCCAGAAAAGTATAGAGGCTATAAGCTACAATGGAACTGGTCGTTACAATCCCTTGCAGGCGGTCGATCAGATCCAGATTGTAGTCGTCGAGGATGGCGCGGTGATTGCCGGCGTCTCCACCCAACAGAGTGATCTCGGCCCGACGCTTGCCTAGGGCCATAAACAGGGCCAGAAAACCACCAAACACATACAGCCACGGTGAGAAACGCTCCACCTCGATGACGGCCACGCCGGCAGCAATGCGCAGCACAAACCCCAAGGCTATCGTCAACACATCGAGCAGGACGATATGCTTAAGTTTAAACGTGTAGGCGATTTGCGATACCAGATAGAGCAGTAAAATGATGGCCAATTCCACCGAGAGCAAATAACCGGCGACCAGGCTAACGGCCGCGAACAGAAACGATGCCGCGGCGGCGATCTTCGGATCCAGCTTCCCCGAGGCCAGAGGGCGATGCTTCTTGACGGGGTGCTGCCGGTCGCTCTCGATATCGGCCAGGTCATTCATTAGATAGACCGCGCTCGACATCAGACACAACAGCCCAAAGGCTCCAAAGACGGCCAGAACGCTGGCCGGGTCGAAGAGTTTTCTATCGAACAGGAGCGCAACAAAGACGAAACCGTTTTTCGGCCACTGGCGCGGCCGCATCGACTTGATCAGTCCGGCTAACACAGATTGTTCCTTGAACTCATAACACCATCTTTCTATCACGAAAGGGGGCGCGAGGCCAATCTGTTCCAGCCGGCATTCTCGCGACAATAAAAAAGCCTTCCC
>WBZM01001007.1_pt1 | contig 31537 bp, 38 predicted proteins | sample 5204271 | NCBI WGS metagenome assembly WBZM01 (sample SAMN12344346, study PRJNA552823) | activated sludge metagenome | biome: Activated sludge suspended growth; feature: Nitrification reactor; material: Wastewater; isolation source: activated sludge from nitrification reactor of wastewater... | reverse complement strand
TGGGGCGACCTCGATGCGCTGGTGCTCGATTTACCACCCGGCACAGGCGACATGGCCATCTCCTTGGGTCAGCATCTGCCCAGTGCCGAAGTGATCGTGGTGACGACTCCACAAGAGGCCGCGGCCGAAGTCGCCGAGCGAGCAGGCACGATGGCCTCGATGATGCACCAGCGAGTGATCGGCGTGGTGGAAAACATGTCCTATCTGCCCTGCCCACATTGCGGTGACGAGCACCGCCTGGAGATCTTCGGCAATGGCGGTGGCGAACGAGTGGCCCAGACGTTGAGCCAACGATTCGGATACGAGGTGCCCGTACTCGCCCAGATCCCGCTTGACCTCGAACTGCGCGAAGGGGGCGACGCCGGCTCCCCCGTCGTACTCGCAGATCCACAGGCTCCTTCCGCCATGGCAATCACCCAGATCGCTGCCGACTTGGCGGCAAAGGGTCGCGGATTGGCTGGCATGCAACTTGGTTTGACCCCCAGCGGGCGGCTCTAGCGTCATGTTCGGTGTCGGCCTGTCTGAATTGATGGTCATCGCGTTGGTGGCCGTGGTCATCTTCGGCCCCGACAAGTTGCCCGAACTCGCCCGTCAGGCCGGGCGACTGGTCAAGCAGATGCGTGGCTTGGCCAAGGGAGCCCAAGACAGCCTGAGGGAAGAGTTGGGCCCTGAATATGCCGATCTCAAACTGACAGATCTCGACCCCCGGCAGGCCATCCGCAAGCACATCTTGGAAGCCATGGAGGATGACGACGTCACCCCTGGCCTGTCAGCACTGGCCGCTGCCCGACTCCCTGAAGGAGTCGTGCCGCCCTTCGACATCGAGGCGACCTAACTGCACGTCGCACCTGGCCGGACTACGGGCTGGACTGCGGCAGCCCAATTTGTCGTGATCATTCAGCCGTCGTGATCAACCCACCTTGGCCGCGAGCCTGACCTTGATCTCTTGGGTCTTGCCGCCTCGCTCGATCAACAAGGTGACCTGCTCACCAGCAACTTGGCTGCGGATCGCAACCACCAGGTCAATGGACCCAGCGATTGGGCGACCATTCACCTGGCGAACGACGTCATCAACCTTCAGACCAGCTTGGGCTGCCGGCATACCCGGCTCGATATTGGTGATCGTGGCCCCGTCCATGCTCTCGGTGCCCCGCACGCCAGCACCGATCACTGGGTATTGCGCCTGCCCTGTCTTGATGATCTGAGTGACCGTGGTCAGAACCTGCTCGGCGGGGATGGCAAAACCCACCCCGATATTGCCTGACTGGTCGCCAGTGACGCCACCAGTCATGGTGGCGATGGCGGAGTTGACGCCAATCACTTGCCCCTGGAGGTTGACCAGGGGGCCGCCGGAGTTGCCTGGATTGATCGCGGCATCAGTCTGAACGGCATTGATATAGGAGTTGGAGTCACCGCCGTTGCCCGTGCTGACGGGCCGATCCAGGGCGCTGATGATGCCTGAGGTGACCGACGAACTGAGCCCCAGTGGCGAACCAACCGCGACAACTGTCTCGCCGACGCGCATGTCTTGCGATGCCCCCATGACCAGTGGAGCCAGATCCTTGGCCTTGCTCACCTTGAGCACCGCAAGGTCATAGACACTTGAGCGCCCCACCACTTCTGCTGAATAGTGCTTGCCGGAGTAGTCGATGATCTTGATCGGGCCTTTGTCCTTGGCGGCGTTCTCGATCACGTGGTTGTTGGTGACGACATGGCCATTCTCGTCAAAGACCCAGCCTGAGCCAGTGGCCCCTGCGGCTTCGCCCTGATATTCCGCCACGATCTGCACCGTGCTGGGCAGCACCTTATCTGCGACTGAGGGGATGCTGGAGTTGTCGGCCGGCAACGGGGCCGTCGTACGACGAGGCAGGTCAAGGCCGGGGGCGGAGCTTCCCCCCGGCTGAGCGACATTGCGAGACGCCACGACTCCACCGACAGCACCACTGAGAAGCCCAATCACCAAGGCAATCGCAGCCACTGCGGGCAACAACCACTTGGGGGTTGATTCACCTCCAGACACCGGCTGTGGCGGAGGGCCCATCCAGGGCGGAGGTGGTGCGGGCGGGCCGCCCACCCCCACGTCGGCCGGCAGTCGCAGGGTGTCATCACTCGGCTGTGGTGAGACGGCCTCATTTGATTGAGGCCGGGTGACAACGCCTGGTTGCGGCGGGGTGGGTTCGGCTGGAGAGGGTTGCTCTGCTCCCGGGAGGTTTTCGCTCACGCGACCTATCTTGGCAAACGCCAACTCACTGACAACTGCTGGCGCCCCGACCTTGCCTCTGGCAACTCGGTCTCGTCACCGATCCTCGGAGAAGCGCCGGTCAACAGCGCGATCACACCACCCGACACCGACGCCGTCGTACGTGAGGATGTGATCCCGTCGCGAGCAGGCGCCCCAGCCTGGGTGATCCCTGCGAGAAGGCCCCCCGCAAGCACCACGCTCAATGCGCCTGCTCCTAGCACGCCAACTGTGCGCCTGGGATTCCGTGCGGGGTCACCAGAGCTGAAAATGGGGGCAGCACACTCCACGGATTGCAAGATGTCGATCAGGTGCTCTGAAGGAGCTGGGATCCTGGCCTCGGGATGAGTCGACAAGGCCCCCAACTGGCGCTTTGTCCAGGCTTCGTATTCCACGATTTGGCGACAACCGGGGCATCCCAAAACATGCGACCAAGCCCGTTCACTGGCTTCAGGAGACAACTGACCGTCGACAAGCGCTGCCGCCTTGTCGCCAATGTGTCCACTGAGCCGGGAAATCACGATCTACCGGCCACCCGCGCGGGTCCTGGGCGTGCATCGCCCGCACCGCCAACTCGAGTCCTGGTCTGCGTGGGAGCCCGATGGGCGAGGGCAGCACGCAACTGGGCCCGGCCACGGTGGATACGTGAGCGAACAGTGCCCAACTTCAGGCCAAGCGCTTCGGAGATCTCCTCATAACTGAGGCCTTCGACATCGCACAACACCACGGCTGCGCGAAAGTCGGGAGGCAACTGGGCCAGAGCCGACTCAATGTCTGCATCGAAGAGTTGCTCCATGTGAACATCGCCGGGCCCTGGCCCCTTGCTGGCCAAGAGACTTGCCGCTTCATCGGAGAGGTTGTCAAACCGAATCCGTTGCTTGCGCCTGGCTTGGTCCAAGAACAAGTTCGTGGTGATCCTGTGCAACCAACCCTCAATCGTGCCGGGTTGATAGGTGTGCAGGCTCCGGAAGACACGCACGAAGACCTCCTGGGTGAGGTCTTCGGCGTCATGACGGTTGCCGGTGAGTCGATAAGCCAGCCGATAGACGCGGGCAGAATGGAGGTCTACAAGCTCCTCCCAAGTCGGGATTGAGTCTTGGACCTTGGCAGCACCTGGTGCTTGCTTGGGCAACATTTCTCCACGTTATGAGCCACACCTGAGAGCCCGCTGAGCAGCGAGCCTATTTTTCATGTGAGACTGACCGGCTTTCGCAGAGCTCAACGAGCCTGCGTGTCGGATTGTTCCCGACAGCCCCAAGGGTAGGGTTTTTGTTGATCAAGCAATCAATTTGTCGACAGTCCAGGTCGGCAACCAACTCAGGAGCCGGCCATCAGCAATCCAACCGCCCCCAAGCCCGCAACCTGGAGTTTCAGCGAGTCCTATGTCGCTGAAGATGAGATCATCGCCGCCGCACGCGCTCGTGCCGAAGAAGTCGGCGTGACCCCAATCGGAGCGGGCGCTGGAGCGACGCTGCGCTTCTTGGCGTCCGTGCTTGATGCCCGCGCGGTGGTCGAAGTAGGCACCGGCACCGGCGTTTCCGGCCTCTGGATCCTGCGTGGCATGCGCTCAGACGGCGTCTTGACCTCCGTGGACACCGAAGCCGAGCACCAGCGACGCGCCAGAGAGACATTCAACGAGGCCGGCATCCCAGCACAACGGTCACGCTTGATTGCAGGCGCAGCACTCGACGTACTCCCCCGGCTGACTGACGGCCACTACGACATCGTCTTCTGCGATGGCGACAAGCACGAATATGCCGCCTATCTGAGCGAAGCCAGACGTCTGCTGAGACCTGGTGGCGTACTCGTCTTCGACAACGCCTTGTGGCATGACCAAGTGGCTGATCCGGCACAGCGAGATCCCGAGACGCTCGCCATCAGGGATCTCCTCGAGCAGATCCAGGCAGACGACACCCTGACACCGGTGTTGTTGCCCGTCGGCGACGGCCTGCTGGTGGCCAAGAAGAACTGGATGCCTGAGGGCGACTAGCCCCGACGTAGGACGATCAGCCGCGCTCGCCGGTCGGCTTGGAAACCGCCCGCTCTGGTCCAATCGCAATCGAGACGATCTCAGACTCCTCAATCAGGATTGGCGCTGCTCCAGTGAGCTTTGAGACAGGTGATTCTGCTGCTGCAGGGGCAAACTGCGCAGCAAAGGCGCTCCTAGCCGCATCGTCAACGAAGACATAGTTGCCTTCGAACCACTCGCCTTCACGCATCCGCCAGGTCTTGAAATGTAGACCCTCAAGTTGCTCGAAACGCGCGTGTGAAGACTCGCTGACATAGTCGCGCAACGCCTGAGCAATCTCAGGGTTGGCGTGCCCCAATGCCCATCTCACGGTCAAACCAGCACTCATTGCTTCCCCTCACTGTCAGACTGGACGACTGCAGAATCACCCTGCTCAAGCCAGCGCAGCAAGGTGCGGACTCCGAAGCCAGTAGGACCCTTGGTCCACTCGAAGCGATCATCTTCGGCATCGCCACTACTGGCGATGTCGAGGTGGGCCCACTCAACTCCGCGCACGAAGCGCTGCAGGAACAATGCTGCAGTGATCGCCGGCGGCCCACCAGAGGAGTTGACCGCATCGGCAACCTTCGAGGCCAATTTGGGCTCGTATTCACTCGACAGCGGCAACTCCCAGAGCGGTTCGCCTGCATCGCTTGCAGCTACGCCCAGGCTTGCGGCAAGCTCGGGGTTGGTGGCGAACAAAGCCCCCATCCGGGTGCCCAAGGCCACCTTGGCTCCCCCAGTAAGGGTGGCAATGTCGACCAAGGTCGTGGGCTTGAGCTTCTTGGCGGCGTAGGCCATGGCGTCGGCCAACACCAGCCGCCCTTCAGCGTCTGTATTCGTGATCTCGGTGGTGCGTCCGCCGTAGTGGGTGATCACATCGCCGGGTCTGGAGGCAGAGCCGCTGAGGGAGTTCTCCGCCAAGGGCAACAGTGCAGTGACTCTCACCCCGCACTTGAGTTGGTGAAGCGCAGACATGACCGAGGCAACGACAGCGGCACCGGTCATGTCTCGCTTCATGTTGGCCATCGCCTCGGCAGGCTTGATCGACAACCCGCCGGTGTCGAAGGTGATCCCCTTGCCCACCAAGACGATGTGCTCGTCTTTGCGCCGGGCATCCGCCCCCCGGGGTCGGTAGTCCAACTGGAGCATGACCGGAGGCGATGCAGAGCCTGCCCCAACCGCCAAAATGCCGCCAAACCCTTCCTTGGCTAGCCGTTCTTGGTCAAACTCGGTCACCTTGATCGAATGCCCCTTGACCAAGCTCTCGACCTCTCCGGCAAGCCACCGGGGCGACTTGACATTGGAGGGCATGGTTGCCAGCCGTCTTGCCTGCCAAGCAGCCCTCGCCTGCACAGTGGACCGCTCCAGCACCCCACGGACCCGAGCCCCCTGCTCCGAACAAACCAGATTGAGCTTCGACGCAATGGGGCTTGGTTGCTGCTCCCGGGCGCTGAGTGTGAATCCCCCCAGGACGAATCCTTCGACGAAGGCGCGTAGTTGTTCGTCATCGTCTAGCGCTCGTAGGCACACCGTGACCTCACGATGGCCACGGGTACGACGAGCCAGTGCGCCGGCAGCATTCCTCAGTTGTCCGGGGCTGCCCTCGTCGACTCCGAAAAGCAGGATTGAACGCAGGCTCTGCCCTTCGGTGAGCCCAGATGACACGGGGATCTCAACAAAGCTTCCCGGATGGGCGTCGTCCAACTCAGTCGCGGCCACCACGACACCGAGTAGGTCGACCCCAGTCTCACTCACGATGTCGTCGACAAAATGCACCTGCGGACCTTGCGAACCGATCAAGACTGGAATCGCGATCAACGATGCGCTGTCTATCTGCACGGGCGTAGCGGTGGTGGGCACGAAATCCACGACAGGTGCATCTTGGGCAAACGACGGTAGGACCACAATGAGACCTTAGTCGACCAAGGCGAAGGCCCCTGTCTCCCATTGGGAGCACAGGGGCCTTGTCAACGCGAGGGGGTTAGCCAACGACGCCTTCGAGCTCTGCCTTCAAGGCTGTCGCCTCGTCGGGCTTCAACTCAACAACGAGTCGTCCACCACCTTCGAGTGGAACCCTCATGATGATTCCTCGACCTTCTTTGGTCACCTCGAGCGGACCGTCGCCGGTACGCGGCTTCATGGCCGCCATTGAACACCTGCTTCCTTCGTCGCCTGTACGCCAAACAACCCTATTATCCCCTATGGCGCCAGTAGGCGCCATTCAGCGCCAAGCACTGAGCGCACGAAGCACTCCGTTGGGGCCAGTACGGGTGGCCTGTCGGCGGCTGAGCCGGCGCCCATATTCCACTGTGATTGCAACCCCTGCGTGGTTGCGATTGAACCAAGTCGTCATCGTCCCGTGACAAACCCCAGTGCAGTTGAACGACCGCAGGCGCAGCTTCAAACCTCTGGCGAGAGCCCTCTGGAAGCCGGGCGGCTTGTTGTCGGCAACACCAACGCCACGTAAAGGCTGGTGGAAGCTGACCAGGTACTGGGGATTGACCTCGTCGAGGAAGGCCATGAGTGCTCGGGTTTCTGGCTCTGACGCTGGCCTCGGCCCTGAATAGGTCTGCCCATAGGAACGACCCCAGTCGGTGGGGAAATTTCGGTTCAGATCTACTCCCCTGCCATTGCGTCGGGTCCGCGACTTCAGGCCATCGGGATTGACCACCGGGATCACCCACAGGTCAACACCTCGGATGGGTGCACCGTGGATCAAGTTGTTGGCGATCCGGATCGGACCGCGCTCGTCTCCGTGGATCGCAGACATCACGACGGCCTTCACCGGTGCAGTCGGATCTCCGACACGAAAGGCCAAGATTGGTCGGTCGCTGTTGGTCCGGCCAATCTCCTTGACCTCACTCACAGCGCCAACCCGCGCTGGTACGACCGAGCTTGCGGCTGGCATCAGCCACAACGACAGGCTCATGAGGAATGCCGCCGCGAAGGCGATCAGGAGGCGCAGGGTCGACCGAGTCACGATGTCAGGGGCCTTCAGCAGTCTGGTCACCAGGGCTCTGCGAACCAGCCAGTTGGCTGGCCAACCGAGCCAACAAAGCATCTACCTCGTCCATGCGATAGCCGCGCAGGCCCGTATTGAACTCAATGGTCTCCAAGTCGTGCGCAGTCACTGGCCCATCAGGCAGGCTCACCTGGCGCCGATCTGGCTGCGCAGGGCGCATGGAATCGCCGTACCCCGCTGCCACGAGAGCAACACCGCCCAGCAGCAGGATCGTCAACATGACCAAGACCCAGATCATTGCTCAGCACCTCCATTTGTGTGTGCGTCAACCATCATCTCCACCGCCACTGCCGGATCGTCGGTGACCCGGATCAAGTCGAGGTCTCTTGGAGAGATCATGCCTTCTGCCAACACCGTTGACTTCATCCAGTCCAACAAGCCGGCCCAGTGCTCCACGCCCAGTAGGACGATCGGGAATTTCGTGACCTTCTGGGTCTGCACGAGCGTCAATGCCTCGAAGACCTCATCCAGGGTGCCCATTCCGCCTGGCAGGGCGATCAATCCGTGACTGTATTTCAAGAACATCGTCTTGCGGGCAAAGAAATAGCGGAAGTTGACCGCTAGGTCGACATAGTCGTTTATGCCTTGTTCAAAGGGCAACTCGATCCCGAGACCGATGCTGAGTCCTCCAGCCAACTTGGCCCCTCTGTTGGCTGCCTCCATGGTGCCCGGACCACCGCCGGTGATCACCGCATAGCCTGCTTCGACAAGTGCCCCACCGAGTTGCTCGCCAAGGATGTAGGCCCGGTCGCCAGGTTTGCTGCGGGCAGAACCAAAGACACCAATCGCCTTGCCTACTGAGGCCAGACTGCTGAAGCCCTCGACGAACTCCGCCTGGATCCGGAGTACGCGCCAAGGGTCGGCATGCAGCCAGTCAGTGCGATCACGATGATCCAGCAGGCGTTGATCAGCAGTGCTGGTGTCAACTTGACTCCCACGAAACACCGTGGAGCCACTCAACTTGCCGATTTCACCCGACGGTTTCATCGCTCACTCACCAACCAGCCACGCAGGGCCATCTCACATCGATGCAAATCTGCGATCGGCACGAACTCATCTTGCTTGTGGGCAAAATTAGGATCACCTGGACCGAAGTTGACGGCCGGCACTCCCATAGCGGAAAAGCGCGCCACGTCGGTCCAGCCGAACTTGGGCGCGGGCACGCTCCCCGTGGCCTTCACGAACTCCTGCGCAGCGGGCAGATCCATGCCGGGCAGGGCCCCTGGCGCAGAGTCGGTGACCTCTATGTCGAAGCCGGCAAAGACCTCCGAGACATGGTCGAGCGCCTCAACCTCACTCCTGTCCGGCGCGAATCGGTAGTTGACCGTGACCACGCACTCATCTGGGATCACATTGGTGGCCACTCCGCCGGCGATCACCACGGCATTGAGGCCCTCGCGATATTCGAGCCCTGAGATGACCGGACTCCTGGCCTCATAGGAAGCGAGCCGATTGAGGATGTCGCCAGCCTTGTGGATGGCGTTGTCGCCTCGCCATCCCCTCGCTGAGTGGGCTCGCTCGCCCTTGGCCTTCACCTCGACACGCAAGGTTCCTTGGCAGCCGGCCTCAATGCCTGCATTCGAAGGCTCGAGCAGGATCGCGAAATCTGCTTCAAGCAAGTCGGGCCGCTCCCGAGCCAGCATCCCCAAGCCATTGAACTCATCAGCTACCTCCTCGGCCTCGTAGACGATGAAGGTCAAGTCGCGATTCGGTGCAGGCAGGTCGTGAGCCAACTTCAACAGGCAAGCCACCCCGCCCTTCATGTCACAGGTGCCGAGTCCGTGGAGGTTGGTGCCATCGTTGCGCACGGGCAGATTGTCGTTGAGCGGGACAGTGTCCAGGTGCCCGGCGAGTACGACGCGCTCCGCCCGCCCCAGATTGGTGCGGGCCACCAGGTTGTTGCCGATCCGCACCAGATCCAGATGCTCGAGTTTGCGCAACTCAGCCTCGATCGCATCGCAGATCTCTGCCTCATGGTGACTCACGGACTGGATATTGCACAACGCCTCAGTCAGGGCGACGACATCTTCGCAGAGGTCCAACACAGCCATGCCGCCATCTTGTCAGCATTCCACCAATCAGTCCCATCTCTGCCCACCTTGCTCACACAGGTAGCCTTCTGGCCATGCCTGAATCGACTGCTTGGGGCCACGGCCTGGCCACCATCTCGGTGTCATCCTCCGGAGCCGAGACTGTGCTCGACGCTTGGTTTCCCCAGCCACTGCTGGGCGCCTACGACGGCTCCATCACACCTGAGGAGTTGACCGCCCTCGCCGGCATCGACACTGAGCGCGGCACCCGCACCGAGGTTGTCCGAGTCGAGATCGACCTGAGCTCGCCTCCCGCTGATGCAGTCGACGCCTATTTGCGGCTGCACCTGCTCTCCCACCGCTTGATCCAGCCTCACGGAGCCAATCTCGACGGCGTTTTCGGCAAGCTCGCCAATGTCGTCTGGACCAACCATGGCCCCTGCTCGACAGTCGACTTCGAAGCCACCCGTCTCCGCCTTCGCAGCCGCGGCCCGGTGCAGGTATTCGGGATCGACAAGTTCCCCCGGATGACCGATTACGTCGTGCCGACCGGCGTACGCATCGCCGACGCTGACCGAGTGCGCCTGGGCGCTCATTTGGCCGAAGGCACCACTGTGATGCACGAGGGCTTCTGCAACTTCAATGCCGGCACCTTGGGAGCATCCATGATCGAAGGACGGATCAGCGCTGGTGTGGTCGTCGCCGACGGCTCCGACCTCGGGGGCGGCGCCTCGATCATGGGCACCTTGTCAGGTGGCGGCAAGCAGGTGATCAGCATCGGCGAGCGCTGCCTGGTCGGCGCCAATGCCGGTGTCGGGATCTCACTGGGCAACGACTGCGTCGTTGAGGCTGGACTCTATGTGACCGCCGGCACCAAGGTGGCCTTGGTCGGTCAGGATCAAACCATGAAGGCTGCTCAACTGTCCGGCGTTGACAACTTGCTCTTCCGCCGCAACTCCCAGACCGGAAGCGTGGAAGCCGTAGCCACCGCCAAACAGGGCATCGAACTCAACGCGGCCCTGCACGCAAACTAGGCGTCTGTGCGCGCTCGACTGGTCTTCGTGGTCGCGGCCCTCGCGATCATCCTCGGGGTGGGCTGGGCCTTCTTGAAAGGGACCGGCCCACTGCCGGATCCAGAAGGCTGCACCGCACGAACTGCTGGCCGCACCGTCTTCTTGAGCCTGGACCAGGCCGAGAATGCCACCTTGATCAGCGCGATCGGCGTACAACGCGGATTGCCCGCGCGAGCAGTGTCGATCGCCCTGGCAACTGCCTATCAGGAGAGCAAGATCCGCAATCTCAATCACGGCGACCGGGACTCCTTGGGCATCTTCCAGCAGCGACCGTCCCAAGGCTGGGGCACGCCCGCACAGGTCCGTGACCCTGTCTATGCGATCAACAAGTTCTACGACGCTCTGGAGAAGGTGCCCAACTACGAGTCGATGCGGATCACTGTGGCCGCCCAGGAAGTGCAACGCTCCGGCTTCCCAGAAGCCTACGAAGATCACGCCCCCGACGCACGTGCTCTGGCCAGCGCTCTCACCGGCTACAGCAGTGGCGGGCAGTTCTCCTGCATCGTCCGCGAAGCCAGCTATGACACCCGGATCAGCCGCACCATTGCGCTGCTGGATGACGCCTACGGCGAGAGCATCCGGGTGACCCGCATCTCCGAGAAGCGCGAGATTTATGTGACCGCTGTCGGCGAGGACGGTGAAGGCCGAGTCGGCTGGTCCGTCGCCCAGTTCCTGATCGCGCACGCCCAGACCCAAAACATCAAGACCGTCAGCTACAGCGGGCTCACCTGGCGCTCGGGCAACAAATCCGAAGATGGATGGGTCGGCACACCAGCGCCCGACCCGAAGGTGAGTGTCGAGTTCGGTTAGGCCGACTCTGCGGCCAACCGAGCCGCACCGGCCGCAACCCGCTCGTCTGTGGCAGTGAAGGCCACGCGCACGTGCTGGGCCCCAGCGGCACCGTAGAAGGTGCCCGGAGCCACCAAGATGCCGCGCTCGGCCAGCCAAGCAACCGTGTCTTGGGCAGGCTCGTCGCGGGTCGCCCACAGATAGAGCGAAGCCTCCGAATGATCGATCCGGAAGCCAGAGCCCTCCAAGGCCGTCTTGAGCTGGGCTCTTCGCGCCGCATACAGGGCGTGTTGGGCAGCGACATGGTCGTCATCATTGAGAGCAGCCACCATCGCGTGCTGCATGGGGGTCGGCATCATCAGCCCGAGATTCTTTCGTACGGCGAGCAACTCACCGACCACTGCTGGGTCACCTGCCACGAAGGCACAGCGGTAGCCCGCGAGATTGGAGCGTTTTGACAACGAGTGCACCGACAGAAGCCCGTCAATGGAGCCCCCGTTGATCTCCGGATGCAGGATCGAGATCGGCTCTGCCTCCCAGGCGCATTCCAAATAGCACTCGTCACTGACCAGCAAGACACCACGCTCACGACACCAGTCCACGACCTTGCGCAGGTGCTCGGCAGGCAGCACCTTGCCCGTCGGATTGGATGGGCTGTTGAGCCAAAGGAGCTTCGGAGTCCGGGGCCCGATTGCGGTCAGAGAGTCCGTAGCCATGATCTCGGCACCCACCAGCGCGGCACCCACCTCATAGGTGGGATATGCCAAGGCAGGCTGCACAATGAGGTCACCGGGCCCGAGGCCCAAGAACGTAGGCAGGCCAGCAATCAACTCCTTGGAGCCGACGGTCGGAAGGACCCCGTCAGGGGCGAGGCCGGTCACCCCGAAGCGGCGCGCCAGCCAGTCGACGCATGCTTGACGAGTGCTTTCCAACCCGACGGTCATGGGATAGCCAGGTGCGTCGCTGGCGGCAATCAATGCCTGTTGTACGACCGCAGGCGTGGGGTCCACCGGGGTACCGACGGACAAATCAACGATGCCCTCAGGATGAGATCGGGCTTTGGCCGCGAATGGGGCCAACGAGTCCCAAGGGAAGTCGGGCAGTCGGCGTGAAACCGGGATGGAGCTGGGGATCAGGCGTCCTGGTTTTGAGGCGGCAACGCCGCAACCATGGGGTGATCGCTGTCGATCTCACCCAACTTGGCCGCACCACCGGGGCTGCCGAGCTCGTCGAAGAAGTGCACGTTTGCGTCGTAGTACTCCTTCCACTCCTCAGGGGTGTCATCTTCGTAGTAGATGGCTTCTACCGGGCAAACCGGCTCACAGGCACCACAGTCAACACACTCATCGGGGTGGATGTAGAGCATCCGCTTGCCTTCGTAGATGCAGTCGACGGGGCACTCATCGACACATGCACGATCTTTGACATCCACACACGGTTGGGCGATGACGTAGGTCACCTGGGCCTCCTGGCAATAGGTCCATTGAAGGGAACGACGCCACTCTAATACCCAACGTGGTCATAATCACCACCCCTCCCCAACATCTGGTCTCAGACACGGAGATCTAACATGCCCACATGGAAGCGCGACCGGGCCAACATCAGCTTGGACCCCATGTCGTCGACCAACGCGTGGTGATCCGCTACCTGCTCGAGGGCCAGGCCGGCCCGACCGGAGGCCCAGCGATGACCGACGTGCTTGGCGTGTGTGAATCCTGGGTCGACGGCGTTGCTGGAGTACGCCGCAGCGACGGCGCTCTGGTCAGGATCCCCACTTCTTTGATCGTCTCTGGCAAGCCTGTGCCACCACGCCCGTCTGTGCGCTTGCGCACCGACCCTGGCGTGGCCGAGAGATTGGCCATCGATGTCTTCAAACCGCTCACCGAAGACTTGGGGCAATGGGTGCTGCGTGCCCAGCGAACCACCCGGCCGCGGCTCTTCAGGCGAGCAAACTCTGCCCTGGCATTCGGTGATCCGGGCGTGCCCTTGGCCCACGCCCTCGATCGAGTTTGCGAGTTCTACGCCGCCCACGATCGAGCGCCACTACTGCAGGTCGAGCGCGACGGGCAATGGGAACAACCCGTCCTCGACCTCGGCTGGCAAGACGACGGGGGCAACGAAATGTGGGTCGTGGGGATCAGTCAGGCCCTCCGTAGGATCGCGTCGGGGCAACGCGTCGTAATCAGCACAGATGACGACGAGGCAGTGGCTTGGAAGCAAGACCAGGCCGAAGGCCGCGCGCTGGTCAGTGGCGATTGGCTGTGCATCCACGATGTCTTCGTGGAGCCTGAGTATCGCGGGCAATATCTGGCCACAGCGATCGTTTCAGAACTGCTCGAGTGGGGCGCCGAACGCGGCGCCCGCACCGCGTGGATGCATGTGGAGAGCAGCAATATGCCCGCGATCAGCCTCTACGACAGCTTGGGATTCATGCCTCACCACGCAAGTCGCTATCTGCGACCAGCCAGTTGAGCAGCACAGCCCCCTAGGCTTCGAATCAACCGCGGGGGCTTTGAGTCAGCAGTCGAGCCCGGCAAAGAGGTCGTCTTCCAAGTCGCTGCCCGAGGCTGGGCAGGCAACCCCCTTGGCGATCCGGAAGAACTCCTCACCCCATATCTCATTGCCAAGGTTGTTTGACAACGCAAAGAAGGGGCCGTCAACGGTGATCTGGGTGGCATGAGCCTTCATTGCTGCCATCTTTTGCTCGGCATGAGCTCGCGCATCGACCCGGGCCGTCAACGCATCGTCCTCCACGACGAAAGGCGGCAGGGATGACTCGTCAAATCCTTCGAAACCAGTAGCTTCTCCAGACTCTCGCAGATGCTTGATGCCGGCACGCATCTTGCTGGCTGACATCGCACCCCAATAGATCTTGGCGATGTCATGGGGTTGACCTAGGTCTGGCTTGTAGCTGGGTACGGCGGCAAGTTGAGCGGCGTACATCGCCACCCGGTGGGCCTGAATGTGATCTGGATGGCCGTAGCCACCGAACTCGTCATAGGTCACCATCACCTGTGGGCGCACTTCACGGATGACTTGCACCAGATGGTCGGCGGCCTCAGTCAAGTCTGCATGCCAGAAGGCATTCTCGTGCACATCATCTGCCGCGATCGCATGCCCGTCGGCATGCCATTTCATCCCCGAATCACGGTAGGTCTGGAAGCCACCTAGGTAGCGATGATCTGTGACCCCCAAGACCTCCATCGCATTGCTCAACTCGACCTGGCGTTGCTCGGCGAGGGTGTCGTCTTGGTCGGCAGCCATGTGCGCAAACTCAGGAACCAAGATCTCGCCCATCTCACCGCCGGTGCAGGTCACCAAGGTCACCCCAACACCCTCAGCTACATATTTCGCCATGGTCGCGCCTTGCCCGATGCTCTCGTCATCGGGATGAGCATGCACAAGCAGGAGCCTCTTGGAAGGGGTAGCCATGCCACAACCCTAATGCCCATCACATCGGGGTTCAGATGGCCACCGATGCGGTGGAATCACAACGTGGTGGCGCCGCTGGCCCAGCCTGCCGTGCGGGGCGAATGATCGATTATCTCGGGGCAATAGGTGCCGCTGAAATTAGTCGGCATGCAACGATTGCAATGGATGCACAGTGACGGCGTCGTGGCATCGGCAGCAATCCGGTTGACGAGGTCAGGCTCGCGCAGCAATGACCGCCCCATGGCCACGAAGTCGAATCCCGCGTCCAGGGCCCGGTCAATGGATGGGCGATCCACAATGCCACCCAGTGCGATCAGCGGCGACTTGATCTCCGCACGCACCTTGAGCGCCTTGTCGAGCAGATAGTTGTCTTCATAGGGATAGGTCTTCAAGAAGGACTTGCCTGCCACCTTCATGACACTCTTCATCGGCTGCTCCATGGCATCAACGAACTCGCCGACAGGCACATCGCCACGGAAGAGATACATCGGATTGAGCAGCGAACTGCCAGCAGTCATCTCCATGGCATCTACAGACCCGTCGGACTCCAGCCACTTGGCAGTCTGGATGCTCTCCTCGATCGTGATCCCGCCACGCACACCATCGGTCATGTTTAGTTTTGCGATGATCGCGATCCGATCACCAATTGCGTCGCGGACAGCCTGCCCAATCCGTCGAGCCACCTTGGCCCGGTTTTCCAAGGAGCCACCGTATTCGTCTTTGCGGTGGTTGACCTTCGGGCTCAGGAATGCGCTGGCGAAATAGCTGTGACCGAAGTGCACTTCAACGGCGTCGAAGCCAGCCTCGACTGCTCGCTTGGCAGCATTGCCGTGGGCTTGGATGACCCGCTCAATGTCCGCTGGCTTGGCCTTACGCGTGACTCGCCCGGCTAGGTTTGGGAAAGCCCTGCTGGGCCCGATGGCTGGCATCTTGTTGCCCCGCGGATCAGCTACTGGGCCTCCGTGGCCTATCTGAGCAGAAGCCGCAGCGCCGTGGGCATGGATCGCGTCGGTGAAGGCACGCAATCCGGGCATCGCCTCACTCGTCCACTGGAGTTGGTCACCGTCAGTGCGTCCATCTGGCGCCACTGCACAATAGGCGAGGGTGGTCATGCCAACCCCACCCTCGGCATAGGCAATGTGGAAGTCAATCAGCTCCTGTGTCATCCGGGATTTGTAGGCCAAGCCCTCATTGGTGGCCGCCTTGATCACCCGATTCCGCAGGGTGATCGGACCCAACTTGGCAGGGGCGAAGGGGTCAGTCACGATGCCATTCCTCTCGAAGCAGTGAATACATCACCATGTCATTGAACCTACCCGAACGAAACTGCGACCCACGCATAATGCCTTCGCGGGTGAAACCGAGCCGCTCCAAGACCTTCTGCTCGGGCAGATTGGTCACATCGGTCGAGGCCTCGACTCGGTTGACCAAGGTATGGCGAAAAAGCAGATCGGTGGCCAACTTCTGGGCCTGAAAGCCATATCCCTTGCCGCGGTGGGGGCCAGCAATGTAGACGCCAAGCATGGGGCATCTGGACGGATCGTTGGGCCCATAAGCGACCCAACGCCAACCCACCGTGCCGATCAAATCCCCATCGACCTCAATGCCCAGATGCCCGTCGCGGTCCAACCGCGCAGACGGCACTTCGACCCGGGGCACTGGTGGTCCGTAGTCCTCGTATTCGGTGTCATCTGACCAAAGCGGCAGGTCATCGGGCAACACGGCCCGGAGTCTCAAAGACATAAAGCCAGCCAATCACACAGGCGGATCATCTGGGCCCGCTCACTCAGAAGCGATTGCGTCGAGCACCTTCATCCGCGAGGCCCGGATGGCCGGGATGACCGCTGCGATGAGTCCGACCAAGACCGCAATCCCCAAGAAGACCACCAGTTGCGAGAGCGGGAGAGCCAACGATCTCAACTGGTCACGCATCGCATAACGCAACAACGCACCAAAGATCAGACCCAAGCCCAAGCCAAGCGCTGCCCCGAGCACTGCGATAGTGACCGACTCCAAGGCCACCATCAGCCGCAATCGAGCTCGGGACAGGCCCACAGCGCGCAATAGACCAATCTCGCGAGTCCGCTCCAAGACCGACAACCCGAGAGTATTGATGATGCCGATCACCGCAATCACAATCGCCAGAGCCAAGAGCCCATAGATGATGTAAAGCAACTGGTCGACCTGCCCGCGAATGCTCTTGGAGAACTCCGCACGGTCTTGCAGTGGCACGATCGGGATCGGTTTGAGGATCTTCTCCAGTTGGCTCCGCACATCAGCCTTGTTGACCCCATCGGCCAAGTTGATATTCAAAGCGGTGTCCTGGCGCGAGATCCCGGCAGCAGCAAACACGTCGAAAGGCACCGTCACACTGCTGGTGACAGCGGTTTGCTCATCGAAAATGCCGGCGACCGTCGCCTGAAGCGGCGCCCTCGAGTCGAACTTCAAGGTGACTTCGTCACCGACCCCCACTCCAAGATCCTTGGCCTGCCCGTTACCTAGGAGCACTTGCTTGCCCGACAGGTTGTCAGTGCCTGCGATCATGTCCAGCTTGTTTATCTTGTAGAAGTTCTCGTCATTGGCCGAGGCATAGGCTCGCTTGCCGTTGATCTTGACCGGCACACTCTGCTGTTGTGACAAGACCGCGACTCCCGGCTCCTTGCGCATCATGTCTGCAAGAGCAACTGGGAAGGACGAAAAGCTGGGGCTCTGCACGATGAAATCGGCCTGGAAGGTCTTGTCGACGACGTCTTCGATCGACTTGTTCATCGAGGCTGCCATGACTCCGATGGTGGAGACCAAGGCCAGTCCGATCATCAGCGCTGATGCGGTGGCGCCTGTGCGCCGTGGGTCGCGCAGCGCGTTGTTGCCAGCCAATCGACCCGGCATTCCAAACAGGACCGCAAAAATCCCCCTGCAGGCCAACAGGACTGGTTTGCCAATCACCGGGGAGATCACCGCGACAGTGATGATCCAGATGAAGGCGCCGGCACCGATCCAGGCAGCGTCATTGCCCGGGGCGCCGACCACGCCGTACGCCGCGACAGCTGCGCCGACCACCAAGAAGAAGGCTCCGTAAAGGGTACGGCGGCCTAGGGTGACCGGCCGCCCCGGCGCATCACCCTGCATCGCTGCGACCGGAGGCACCCTGGAAGCCCGACGAGCCGGCACAAAGGCCGCGAGCACGGTCACGACAACGCCAACGCCCATGGAGATGGCGATGCTTTGGCCGGTGATCGCCAGCGAATCGGTTGCGATGGTCAGGCCAAATGAGGTGAATGCCTTTGCCAAGCCGATGGCCAGCACCCAGCCCAAGGCAATCCCCATGCCAGAGGCCAGCACGGACATCACGAAGGCCTCGATCAGCACCATCCGGGTCACTTGTGAGCGACGGGCACCCAAGGCACGCAGGAGCGCCAGCTCGCGCACTCTTTGGGCCACCAGGATTGAGAAGGTGTTGACGATGATGAAACCACCGACCAGCACTGCGATCAGCGCGAAGACAAGCAAGAAGGTGGAGATGATGCCAAGGAATTGATTGACCTGGGACTGCGACTCCTTCACGAGTTTGTCTGCAGTTGCTGCCTCGAAGCCCGCGGGCAGCACGGGTTTGGCGATTGCAGCCAACTCCTTTTGGGAGACACCAGGCTTGCCATTGAGCGCGATCTGGGTGAAGACATCGCGACCACCCAGGAATATCTCCTGGGCCTGCTTGGTGTCGAAGAAGAGCAGAGTCGCTCCTGCAGTGCCGCCACCAGAGAAGGTGGCCACTCCGACCAGCTTTGCCTCACGATGCATCTCGCCATAGGGCGAGACCATCGACACCTTGTCGCCGACCTCGTAGCCAGCCCGCTTGGCTGAACTCGCGTCGATCAGCACCTCACCCATCCGTTTGGGATAGGTGCCTTCAGTGATCTCCAGGGTCTGGGTGCCGAGCATGTTGCGAGTGTCGGTGTAGTTGAAGGCCAGGGTCGGGGCTCCCTGCCCGCCAAGGACTCGGCCCTTCTTGGTGAGCAGGGCCATCCCGATGCCGTTGACCACGCCGTGGGCTTGGTCGACCTGGGGCAAGGCAGCCAACTTGTCGAGCGAGTCGCGGCCGATCGTGGCATTGCTGACCGAGAAGCCGGTGTTGGCGGACGAGCCGACCGGGCGGATCGTCACCTCCGGCGTCGATCCCTTGATGATGTTGTCAAAGGTGGATTGCAGGCCGTGACTGAAGACCAGCACGCCCGACAAGAAGCCGACTCCGAGCACAATCGCCAAGGTGCTCATCACGAGCCGCAACTTGTGCTGCAGCAAGTTGCGCAAGGTCACGCGAAGCATCAGGCTCCTGCCTGACCAACAGCAGGAGCGTTCATGGCAGCCTCTTGCAACTCAGACATGTGCTGCAGCACCGACTCCCTGGTTGGGTTGACCGTTTCATCGACCAGTCGGCCGTCTGCCATGAACACCACTCGGTCGCAGTACGACGCAGCAACCGCATCGTGGGTGACCATCACGACGGTCTGCCCGAACTCATCCACGGACCGGCGCAGAAAGCCCAGGACCTCTGCCCCTGAAGTGCTGTCGAGATTGCCAGTGGGCTCATCGGCGAAGACGATCGCTGGCTTGCTCATCAATGCTCGGGCACAGGCCACGCGCTGTTGTTGGCCGCCAGAGAGTTGGCTGGGCCTGTGTTTGAGCCGATCTCGCAGGCCGACTGAGTCGATCACTTGGTCAAACCATTGCGGGTCGGGCTTCTTTCCTGACAACGACAACGGCAGACAGATGTTTTCTTCCGCGGTCAGGCTCGGCACGAGATTGAAGGCCTGGAAGACGAAGCCCACCTGTTCGCGACGCAGTTGAGTGAGCGCATTGTCGCGCAGACTGGCCAACTCCGTGTCATTGATCAGGGCATGACCGCTGGTCGGCTTGTCAAGGGCGGCCATGCAATGCATCAGCGTCGACTTGCCCGAGCCCGACGGCCCCATGACCGCGGTGAACTGGCCGGCGTACAAGTCGATGGTGACGCCATCAAGGGCGCGTACGGCGGACTCACCGCTGCCGTAGACCTTGGTCAGCTCCACGGCCTGGGCGGCGATCTGTCGGGCTCGGGAGCCGCGAGTCTCTGCAGTCATGGCAATAGTGTGCCGGGTCGCCGGTCAGTCTTGCTCCATCGCCTTGTCGAGTCTTTGTTTGGCGTCGTCAAGAGCGGCCTGACAGATATTGGCCAACTCCTCACCCTTCTCCCACAAGGCCAACGACTCGGCCAGACCAATGCCACCCTGCTCAAGGGTGCGGACAACCTCGACGAGTTGGTCGCGGGCTTGCTCATAACTTGGCTTCTCACTCACGTGGGGAGTCCTTTCGTGGGTCGATCGGGTCGTCGGCATCTGGATCAAGCAAGGGCACGAGCTCAACGCGTTTGGTGGTCGCCTGGATGCGCCCCTGGGCCAACCGGATGGTCAAATCCGCACCAGACTCGAGGGCGTCGAGCTCGGACAGTGCTGCGCCATCAGGGCCGGAGACGACTGCATATCCTCGCCGCAGCGTGGCCAAGGGTGAGAGCGAGCGCACTCGGGCCAAGTGATGGGTCAGGTCGGACTGCTCGCTGGCGACCACTTGACCCAAGTTGCGACGCGCCCGATCACGCAGATCATCGATCTCACGCGCCCGCTCAGCAAGCCCATTGCGCGGGTCGGCCAGGCTGGGGCGAGAGCGCAGCGACTGCAACGCTTGAGTCTCGCGTTGCACCAGCCCGAGCAGTGCTTGGCGAGCACGGTGTCGCGCTTGGGCGATCTGTTGCAACTCAGTGTCGATGTCGGGCACCACCCGCTTGGCTGCGTCGGTGGGGGTGGCCGCCCGCACGTCGGCCACGAGATCGAGGATCGGACTGTCCGGCTCGTGCCCGATGGCGCTGATCACCGGGGTCTTCATCGCGTGTACGGCACGGATCAGCGCCTCATCGGAGAAGGGCAGTAGGTCTTCGGTCGAGCCGCCACCACGGGCCACGATGATCACGTCAACCTCAGGATTGGCCTCCAACCGCTCCAGAGCCACCAACACCTCAGGCACCGACTTGACGCCCTGCATGGAGGCATAGGCAAGCTCGAAGACGACCCCGGGCATCCTGCGCCGAGCCACTTCGACCACATCACGCTCCGCGGCCGAACCTTGAGCCGTCACCAGACCGACTCGATGCGGCATGAACGGGATCGGTCGCTTCAGCTCAGGCGCAAACAGGCCCTCGGCGGCCAGCAACTGGCGCCGCCGCTCAAGCAAGGCCAACAGCTCGCCCTCGCCAACCAGCCGCAACTCGCGCACCCGCAACGACAGGCTCGCCCGAGCCGTATAGAAGTTGGGTTTGGCATGGACCACGATCTGGGCGCCTTCAACCAGCGCCGTTGGCAAGGCGTCGATGATCAGCCGGTCACAGGTCACCTCGATGGACATGTCGGCGAGCTCATCTCGCAGGGTCATGAAGACGATATTGCGGCCCGAGCGCCGACTCACCTGGGTCAACTGTCCCTTGACCCAGACCGCACCCAAACGATCGATCCAACCCCCGATCGCCTGGACCACTGCTCGCACGGAGGCAGGATTGTCTGCGGAAGTATCCATGCCCATGAGCAGAACCCTATGCGAGGCGTCCGACATCGGCAGCCAACCAAGCTCGGCCTAACATGGGAGTCATGACTGACTTGGGCACCCCGGCGGTTTTGTCGCCGCAAGAAGCCGAACGAGCCGTCAGCTTGGCTGCTCCCCGCGGCTACTGCGCTGGCGTCGATCGAGCCGTGATCACCGTCGAGAAGGCCCTCGACCTGTACGGCGCCCCGGTCTACGTGCGCAAGCAGATCGTGCACAACAAGCATGTGGTCGCCGACTTGGAGTCCCGCGGCGCAATTTTCGTCGAAGAGCTTGATGAGGTGCCCGAAGGCTCGACCGTGGTTTTCTCGGCCCACGGCGTGAGCCCCGCCGTACATCATGAGGCCGCGGAGCGTGGCCTGAAAACCATCGATGCCACCTGCCCGTTGGTGACCAAGGTGCACCACGAGGCCAAGCGTTTTGCCTCCGATGACTACGACATCTTGCTGATCGGCCACGAGGGGCACGAAGAGGTCGAAGGCACCGCAGGCGAGGCCCCTGAGCACATCCAACTCGTGCAGGGCCCAGACGACGTGGCCAATATTGTCGTGCGTGACCCAGACAAGGTCGCTTGGCTTTCACAAACCACTTTGTCTGTCGATGAGACCATGCAGACGGTCGAGGCGATCCGCAAGCGTTTCCCGAATCTGCTGGATCCGCCCAGTGATGACATCTGCTATGCCACCCAAAACCGCCAGATGGCGATCAAGGAGATCAGCAAGGACGCCGATCTCGTGATCGTGGTCGGCTCGGCCAACTCTTCAAACTCGGTACGCTTGGCCGAGGTCGCCCTCGAAGCTGGAGCCAAGTCAGCCCACCGCATCGACGATGCCAGCGAGATCGACCCAGGTTGGCTCGAAGGGGTCACCAAGGTCAGCGTCACCTCTGGGGCCTCGGTGCCTGAAGATCTCGTGCAGGGCGTGTTGAGATTCCTCAGTGACCACGGCTATCCCGACGCGCAGGCAGTGCACAGCGCCGAGGAGTCGTTGATCTTTGCGCTCCCCCCTGAGCTACGTCGCGACATGCGCAAGCTCGGCAAGGGCTGAGTCGTGGCGCGCTATCTCGACGTACACCCCATTGACCCTCAGAGTCGGTTGATCGACCAGGCTGTCAATCTGCTCCATGACAACGGATTGCTCGCTTATCCCACCGACTCGGGATATGCCTTGGGGATCGCATTGGGCAATCGTGACGGACTCGACCGGATCAAGAAGCTCCGCGAGCTCGACGACAAACATCACTTCACGTTGGTCTGCAGGGACTTTGCCCAACTCGGGCAACTCGTGCACTTGAGCAATAGCGCTTTTCGAGCGATCAAGGCGGCGACTCCAGGCCCGTACACCTTCATCCTGCCCGCCACCGCAGAAGTACCCAAGCGTCTGATGCATCCCAAGAAGCGCACCGTTGGGGTCAGGATCCCTGAGCATCGCGTTGTCTCCGCACTCCTGGAGGCAATGGGCGAACCGATCTTGTCGAGCACCTTGATCCTGCCCGGTGAGTCCGCTGCGATGAGTGATGGCTGGACGGTCAAGGAGACCCTCGACAACTTGGTCGATGTCGTCATCGAAGCTGGTGAAGTCGGCACCGACCCCACGACAGTCGTCGACTATTCCTTGGATGCGCCAGCGGTGGTCAGGGTCGGCGCTGGTGATCCTTCGCGCTTCGAGTGACTTGCACGATCGGCTCTAGCCCGTTTGGTGAGCACTTGATGTCTGATTGCCAGGATCAACAGACAAAGCCCGTATCCAATCACGAGGGCGGCCGAGCGATGGGTCAGACCAGAGACGAATGCCTGAGCGCGACTGTCGGTCAGTGACGTCAACATGTCGCGAGCGAAAACAGAAATGATCAGCAAGATGCCCGCCATCAACAATGGTGGGAGTACGCCGATCACGAAGAAGTCACTCTTGCGGACCCCCAGCGCTGCCGCGATGCAGATCATCACGAAACCAATGTCGAAGACCAAACCCAGGCTGGGTGAGATGAGTAGGTCAAAGGCAGCCAAAAGCACCCCAGAGGTGATGGCCAACCTGACCACACGACGCCCCGAGGAGTTCCCTTCTTCCCACAGCGTGGGTGCGCTCATGCCCCCAAACTAGGGCAATCCGCGTCAGAGTCTGGAAGCCGCGCCGGAGCGTCTTCAAGATCCAACTCCCCACGCTGGGGAGTCAAGGAGGTCAACAACTCCGGAGCAGACAACGAACGGACCGGCTCGGTGACCGCGTTTGGGCTCGGCAGTGCGGCGGTGGTCACCTGCAAGTCCTCGAACTGACGGGCACTGACCAAGACCCGACTCTCCAACGAGCCGATCGCCTTGTTGTAAGCCGTCGCAGCCCCGGTCAGGCTCTTCCCGAGAGCTTCCAGATGACCTCCCATCGTGGCCAGGCGCTCATGCAATTGCCGACCCAACTCGTGGATCTCGCGGGTGTTCTCGGCCAAAGCTGCGGTCGTCCAGCCATGGGCAATCGTGCGCAACAGGCCGATCAAGGTGATTGGGGAAGCCAAGATGACATTGGCGGCCGCTGCATGATCGAGGAGCTGACTGTCATGCTCCAAGGCAGTCGCCAAGGCAGACTCCGTGCCCACGAAGAGCACCACAAATTCAGGGGTGGAGTCCATCAACGACCAGTATCGCTTGGAAGACAGGTCGGCAATGTGCTTGCGCACCTGCCTGACATGGCGGGTGAAGTGATCGGCCTGTTCGTCTGGATCCTCGGTGCTCACCGCGTCGAGATAGGCATCAAGGGGCACCTTTGCATCAACCACTATTTGGCGCCCGCCGGCCAGGTGCACCACCAGGTCAGGCCGCAACGGGCCCTCAGGGGTCGCGATGGTCTGCTGCTCCACGAAGTCGCAGTGATTGGCCATGCCGGCCAGCTCGACAGTACGCCGTAGGTGCTGCTCGCCCCAGCGACCCCGGCTCGCGGGTTTTCGCAGCGCAGTGGACAAGGCCCCCGTCTCGCGACGCAAGTCGGCATTGGCATTGCGCATCTCGTCGACCTGCTGATTGAACTGCCCCTGCCACGACGCCTGCTGTCGATCAGCGTCACGCAACTGCTCATGCAGCCGATCAATGCTGGCTCGGATGACCGCCTGGTCGTCGGCTCGTGCCTTCAAGTGAGCGGCCAACTCACCTGTTGCCGACCGAGATCTCGCATGGACGAGAGCCATCAGCCCAAGCCCTCCCATGAAGGCGATGACGATGGCCAGCAGCGCTACCCAAATCTCCATGCATCCATGATCAGCTGCCGCACCGACAATTCGAGGTCATCGGCGCGACTGGCCGCTTAGGGCCGCGGATCGGCGTACTCAGTCAGCCAGGTCGACGATCACCGGCGCATGATCGCTGGCGCCTTTGCCGGCTCGCTCGTCTTTGTCGACCCAGGCATTGGTGACCCTTGCCGCTGCCACCGCATCAGCAAGCACGAAGTCGATCCGCATGCCTCTGTTGCGCTCGAATCGCTGACGGAAGTAGTCCCAGTAGGTGTAGCCATCGGTGCCTGGCGCATGCGGTCGCACGACATCGGCGTACCCGCTGTCCAAGAAGCGTTGGAAGCGCTCGCGCTCCTGCGGAGTAACGTGTGTGGAGCCGCGGAAAGCCGAGATGTCGTAGACGTCTTCATCTTGCGGGGCGACATTCCAGTCGCCCACCAGCACGGTGGGGCGATCCGGCTCCTTGACCACCTCGTGCAAACGATCCAGCCACTCGAGTTTGTAATCGAAGTGCGGATCATCTGGTTTGCGTCCATTGGGCACATACAGAGACCACACCCGGACTCCCCCGCAAGTCGCCGAGATGGCTCGGGCCTCAGGATCGCCCTGCCACGCAGGCATCCCATCAAACCCGATCTGCACATCATCAAGGCCCACCCGCGAGAAGATCGCGACGCCATTCCACTGGTTGTAACCCACCGCGGCCGCCTCGTAGCCCATCGAGGCCAGACCCATCAGGGGCAACTGCTCATCACGAGCCTTGGTCTCCTGCACGGCGAGTACGTCGATCTCGTGGCGTTGCACGAAGGCCTCGACCCGATCGATCCGTGAGCGCAGCGAGTTGACATTCCAAGTGGCGAGTCGCATGGATCGATCCAAGCAGCACGATTAGTTGCCCGGCGTACCACTCCCCTAGAATCACCCCACGTGGCACTCACAATCGGCATCGTCGGACTTCCCAATGCAGGCAAGTCGACGCTCTTCAACGCCCTGACCCAAAACGACGTACTCGCGGCGAACTATCCCTTCGCCACGATCGAGCCAAATGTCGGCGTGGTGGCAGTGCCCGATGATCGCCTTGGCCAGCTGGCCAAAATATTCGGCTCGGCCAAGATCCTGCCCGCCACAGTTGAGTTCGTCGACATCGCCGGCATCGTGCGTGGCGCCTCTGAGGGTGAGGGCTTGGGCAACAAGTTCTTGTCCCACATCCGTGAAGCAGCAGCGATCTGTCAGGTCACCCGGGTCTTCCGCGACGAAGACGTCACCCATGTCGACGGTAAGGTCGACCCCGCCTCTGACATCACCACCATCCAGACCGAGATGATCCTCGCCGACCTACAGACCGTCGAGAAGGCGATCCCCCGGCTGGAGAAGGAAGCCAAGGGCAACAAGGAGATCCTCGCAAACGTGGCCGCAGCCAAGGAAGCCCAGGAGGCTTTGGAGGCGGGTACGCCGATCATCGCCACCGACATCGACCGCACGCTGATCCGCGAGCTCTCACTGCTCACCGCAAAGCCCTATATCTATGTCTTCAACTGCGACGCCGATGAGCTCAGCGACGAAGACCTCAAGTCGAAGATGCGTGAGCTCGTCGCCCCAGCCGAAGCCATCTTCCTCGACGCCAAGATCGAAGCTGAGCTCGTCGAGCTCGGTGACGAGGACGAAGCCCGCGAGATGCTGCACGAGATGGGGGTCGAGGAGCCGGGGCTCGACGTACTCGCCCGAGTCGGCTTCGACACCCTCGGCCTGCAGACCTATCTGACCGCCGGGCCGAAGGAAGCACGGGCCTGGACCATCAAGAAGGGTGCGACGGCGCCCGAGGCTGCAGGCGTGATCCACACCGACTTCCAGAAGGGCTTCATCAAGGCCGAAGTGGTGCACTTCGCCGACCTGATCGATGCAGGCTCGATGGCCGACGCGAAGGCCGCAGGCAAGGTGCGGATGGAAGGCAAGGACTACGTGATGGCTGACGGTGACGTGGTGGAGTTCCGCTTCAACGTGTAGCCGGGCCATGATTCGCGCTAGAATCATGTACATGACAACCCTGCCGATCGCCGACGTACGCGCCAACCTATCGAAGTTGGTCGACGAGGCCGAGCGCACCCACCAGCGAGTCGAAGTAACCAAGAATGGTCGTCGCGCAGCGGTGCTGATGAGCGCCGACGACTATGACTCCCTGATGGAGACACTCGATATCTTGGGTGATGCCGCGACGATGACCGACCTCCGCGAGGCCGCGTCCCTGACAGATGAGCAGTGGATCCCCGGGGACGTCGTCAGGGCCGAACTTCGCGCGGCAGGCCGCTTACCTTCGTGACCTACGCGATCTACCTCTCGCCGCGAGCGCGGCGAGCCTTGGACATTGATCTGCCCGAAGCGGTGGCGGCGGCCTGTGTCGAGTTCATCTTCGGGCCGCTGGCCGAGAACCCGCATCGTGTGGGTAAGTCGCTCCGAGACGAATTGGCTGGATCCTACGCCGCGCGGCGAGGGGAGTTCCGTGTCATCTACACGATCCACGAGGACCGCGTTGCAGTCCGAGTGATCAGCGTCCGTCATCGGCGTGACGCCTATTCGTGACGGAACCCGGTGGAGCTTCGCTTAGACGTGTGATCGAGTGTATGGGCGTGGGTGATGCTGTGAAGGCTCAGCATTGTGCACATCTTGTACAAGTAGTACGATTAACACATGGCTTCCGTGACTCTTTCCCAGTTCCGTAGTCGGCAAAGTGACTACATTGCCGCTGCACAGCGTGAGCCTGTAGAGATCACCTCTCGTGGCGTGGGCCGCCGGGCTGTCGTGGTGTCTCCGGAGTTTTTTGACCGCGCAATACAGGCGCTTGAGGATCAGGAAGACATCCGCGCGGCAGCCGCAGCTCGCCGTGAAGACGGGCGCATTTCTCACGGCGATCTGATGCGTGAGCTCGGCCTCTGAACCTTGTCGATGTCCTACGAGATTCGCTATGTGCCATCGGCTGCGAAAGCAATTCGCAAATTGGAAAAGGCAACTGCTCGTCATCTAATCAATGCGATTGGTGAGCTCGCCCGCGACCCGCGACCACCTGGATGCATCCAGCTGAAGGGCGGAAACGGTGAGTTGCGAATTCGTGTTGGCAACTATCGTGTCGTCTACGACGTCCAGGACGATGAGCTCTTGGTTCTGGTTGTTCAGGTCGGCCATCGACGCGAGGTTTATCGCTGACCGGATGCGCGCCGTCTCTATTCGGAGTTGCTGGCTCATATTCACGCCCGCCCACCCAATATTTGCCGCCCGCGGGATGTGGCGGACCTCCGCTTCAACGCCTGAGTGGTAAGCAGCCCGTCGCGATCCCAGGATCCGTTGGGATCTGACCACCGCATGGAGGGATGGCGGGCACAACCAGAATCCACGATCAGATCGGAAATGTTGGCCCGGCTCATGTGGGCGAACAGCGCGAAATCCTGGCGCTCCAGATCGATCGGTGACGGCCAGCATCTTGGTCAACGTCACTTCGTGGCCACGACACACAGGTTAGGCTTCAGCCATGGCTGAACGACGGATGAGCGAGCGGATCAAGACTGTCCTCGACATCGACGAAACCATCCAAGGCCTCGACACGACGATGAAGCGGATGAACACCACTCTCGACGACTTCGACACAGTCATGCGGACCTTCACCGACGCATTGAAAGATTTCGACGAAGCCATCAATGCCCTCAAGACGTCGGCTTCTGGCATCGACGGCGTTGTCGATCGCACCAACCACATCCTGAGCCGGGTCGAAGGCGTGCTCGCCCCATTGGGGATCCCCGAGTTCGTGTCGTCAATGGCTGCGCACGCCGCCGCAAACATGCGCAAGGCCGCGACCATGGGGCTGCCGCGCAAGCGCTGATCGTCGTACGCGCCAAACCGGGGCCACGGTCAATGCGAAACATGCACGTTCAACGGGTTGCAACCCGTTGACCGTGCATGTATCCCAAGCGCACTTGGGAAACATGCAGGACCCAATAGCCCCCTACGCCCCCAACAACCGCCCACGCCGTACGGCGAACACGAAGCGCCGGGTGGGGTATTCGCTGAGTGACCAGAGGAGGTCGTCGGAGGGCCAGTAGGTGATGTCTTCGGGGCCAACTGGGATGGCGTGAGGGATCTGGCGCAGCTCGCCGGGTTGTCCGACGTGGAGCGAGCCGAGTCGCCAGCGGCCCGCACTTGTGGTGATGAAGTAGTCGTCACCAACCACAGTCGCCCCTTGCATGTGACCTAGGCCGCGGGGCGTCAGAGCGAGTGGCCAAGCTGTGCCTGTGTCGTCGAGAGTCAGGTGATCCGTGGCGGGGTCGAGGGGGAATTGCACAAGCCTCGTGGTCATCGCACCACGGCCATACTCCCCCGCGATCAATCTCGACGTGTCTGCCCCACGATTGAGCGACAAGAACGAGTAGCGCAGCACCTCACCTGCCCCCTCCTCGTCGAGCAAGGAGTCCAGGTTTGACTCGATCGGCAAGACATAGCGATAACCCTGCATTGAGGCCGGGTCACGGACCTTGATGATGTCGTCGAGGCGGGCTGAGAAGATGCCCTGCTTCGTGCCGGCGACATGCAGGTGGCCGCCAATCCAGACGATGCCGCCGGCGTGCACGTGCAGCGGCTCCAAGACCGCGCCACCAGGGCTGTGCTTGGGGGTCACCAACAACACGTGGCGATAGCGCAAGGTCTCGAGGTCGATCACACTGATCCTGCTGCCGGCATTCTTGCCGTCACTCCCCTTGGCATACCAACTCGCCAAGATCAGCCGCTGTCCATGCACCCGCTCAATCGGGTCGGCATCAGCAGACGTCGTGATCCCCTGAGGCCACCAATGCTTTGAGGCATAGTCGTCATCTGCCCACCGAAAGCCCCACTCCACTTGAGTGCCCGGCACCTGCGCACGCATTGCCTGTCTGGTGAGGTCGTCGAGTACGCCGGGGAGCCCCACCCGATCACCGACACCCGCGGCGAGGGCCTGCTCGATCAGGTCGCTACGGTGCGCACCGCGCCGCAGGTGTACGCCGAGCCGAGGGAGTTGCGCCATCAGTCGCCGTACTCCAACTGGTGGCGCAGACTCTCAAGACCGGCCAGGACGTGCCTCTCCAGGATGCCGCGGCCAATGCCGGAAGCCAGGCGAGCCAGCAGCCCACCTTGGAGTTCGAAGCGCAGCGTGACAACTACCCGACTCTTGGTTGGGTCATCGGCGAAGGGCTCGACGACCAGACGCATGCTGTTGCGTGCACCTCGCACTGATGCCCACTCAAGCTTGTTTGGCGACGTACGACGCAGCATCACTCTGCTGCCGACTTCATAGCTGCCCACGTCAAGGAAGACATCCCACAACGAGTCGTCATCGGAGTCATCGACACGCATGAGGCGTGCGAAGCCAGCGAAGTGGGCAAACAATTGCTCTGGGTCAGTGGCAACTTCAGCAACCTCGGCTACGGGCCTCTTGATGGTGCGGGTGACCCGGACTGAAGCGCTCATCGGCTAGCCCAACACCGGGAGGATCGTGCGGGTGGCGAGCTTGGCCAGCCCAACCTGCATGACGCTGGAGACATAGTCATAGGCCTCGTCCCAGTCGGGATCGTCACCAAAGCGATCTTGGAGGTCAATCGGGTCGAGCACTTGCACCCGAATCTTCGCCGGGAATGGGATATACGGCAGCCCGCCCGGGAGGAATCCCCAAGGGAAGCTCAGCGTGATCGGGAGGGTCTTGACTCTCAGCAACTTGTCGACGCCGAGTTGTTTGGCTGTCTTGCGGCCGTCGTTGAGCACTAAGAAGGTGTCGTGGCCACCAGTTGCGACCACGGGCACGATCTTCACCCCGGCCTCATGGGCGAGCCTGAGGAAGCCTTGGCGACCATCAAAAGTGATCTTGTTGCGATCAAACCACGGTCGCAGGGCATCGACATCTCCACCCGGATAGACGAGCACCGAGTTGCCATCCCGCAAGATCTGCACGGCCGCCTCAAAGCCAGCGGTCACGACCCCGAACTTGCGGGCGTACTTCCCGAAGACCGGCGCCCCGGTGACGATCTGGTGGCCGAGTGAAAACAGCGGCCTGCCGTCGACGGTGAACTTCGTGAGATAGGCGAGTTGGAAGACAAAGCTGTCTGGCGCACTCGCCCCACCGCTGTGATTGCCGACGAAGAGCACCGGCTCATCGGGCACCAGGTCAAGACCGTTGACCTCGGCACGGAAGTAGAGCCCCGCGGCCAACCACAGCCGCGGCATCATCTCGCGGATGAAGTCGGGGTCACGCTCGGTCACGTCAGCTGGCAGGTCAGCCACCAGTCGGGGCAGCTTTAGTTTGGGTAGGCCCAACTTCGCCATCGCTGACGCACCTCCTCACCGGGCTGAATCACTGTCTGGTCACGCGCTGCATCGACCTGTGTGGTCACACGCTGTCTTGAGAGGAGTCCATCTTTGCAGGTCGAGTCCAGTCAGCGCAGTTTGCCGGACCCGCCATCGGCCAAGAAGGCCACCGGCGCTGCGTCTGCATCGGGGTCGCCGACTCGTTCCAACCAACTCCACACCTAAGTCGTGTTTCACCGACAGTAGGCCAGCATCTCCTCAAGCGCTCGTCGTTCACTGGGATCAACTCCTAGATCCCACCGCGCTTTGGTGTTGATCCAGCGTTTGGCATAGGCACACTGATAGCCCTTGCTAGGGCGCCAGGCCGCAGGGTCGCCGTCGCCCTTGCTCATGTTCGCTGGCCCATCCACGGCGAGCAGTCCGCGCGGGTCGTTGGCATAGCGCTCGCGGCGCTGCGCTGGCCAGCGATCAGCACCCGAGCGCCAGGCCTCTGCCAGCGGCACGACATGATCGATCTGGATCGCCTGTGCCTGAGCCAAATCCTTCAGGTCAGAGAAGGTCAACAAGCGCCCGGTGTAGGGGTCGCGCCATTGCCCAGCCAAGACGTCATGCTCACAGCGACCTTGCCGCCCCAAGACCACGGTGCCGGGCACAGAGTCGCGCAACAAGACGTCATCGCGCTGGTTGCAGCCATTGCCATCGAGGTCGGCCCAAGAGCTGCCAAAGGAGCTCCTGGAGTAGGGCGCCGTACGACGATCACGCGCGACCGTGCGCAACGCGGCGAGT
>WBZM01001006.1_pt1 | contig 31622 bp, 28 predicted proteins | sample 5204271 | NCBI WGS metagenome assembly WBZM01 (sample SAMN12344346, study PRJNA552823) | activated sludge metagenome | biome: Activated sludge suspended growth; feature: Nitrification reactor; material: Wastewater; isolation source: activated sludge from nitrification reactor of wastewater... | reverse complement strand
TTCGGTCCGAAACCAGTCGTCCATTTCGTCGAACGTGCGCGGGTAATCGACACCCGGAATCGGGCCGGCATTCTCCATGGCAAGAAAATATCAGCACACTTCACGTGCGTCAAAGGGATACCCATTAAGTGCTAAAATGCGCGCCCATGTTGGTCCTCGGTGTCGAATCCTCCTGCGACGAAACCGGTATCGCGCTCTACGACAGCGAATCCGGACTGCTGTCGCACGCGTTGCATTCGCAGGTGGCGATGCACGCCGAGTACGGCGGCGTCGTCCCGGAACTGGCGTCGCGCGATCATATCCGGCGCGTCGTGCCCCTGCTGCGGTCAACCCTCGAAAATGCCGGAAAATCGCTGGCCGACATCGACGCCATCGCCTACACGCGCGGCCCGGGGCTGGCCGGCGCCTTGCTGGTCGGCTGCTCCTTTGCCGAAGCGCTGGCCGTGGCGCTCGACAAACCGACGATCCCGGTGCATCACCTCGAAGGCCATCTGCTGTCGCCGCTGCTTTCCGCCGATCCGCCGGACTTCCCGTTCGTGGCGCTGCTGGTTTCGGGCGGCCACACGCAACTGATGCGGGTGACCGGCGTCGGGGACTACGAACTGCTCGGCGAAACGGTCGACGATGCGGCCGGCGAGGCTTTCGACAAGAGCGCCAAGTTGCTTGGCCTGCCTTACCCAGGAGGCGCATTGCTGTCGCAACTTGCCGAACAGGGGGCTCCCGGCGTCTATCGGTTGCCGCGCCCGATGTTGCATTCCGGCGACCTCGATTTCAGCTTTTCTGGCCTGAAGACGGCGGTGTTGACACTGGTGCGCGATCAGGGCGCCGCCTTTACGGAGGAATTCCGGGCCAATGTGGCGCGCGCCTTTCAGGAGGCCATCGTCGAGGTGCTGGCAACGAAATCGCTGAAGGCGATGCAGCAGACCGGCCTCAAAAAGTTGGTGGTGGCCGGCGGCGTCGGCGCCAACCGGCAGTTGCGGTCGACCCTCGACCAGGAGGCAAAACGCAAACGCTTCCGCGTCTATTACCCGGAACTCGAATTCTGCACCGACAATGGCGCGATGATCGCTCTCGCCGGTTGCCAGCGTCTGTTGGCCGGAACGCCCGCCAAGCCGGCCGGCGGGTTTGCCGTCCAGCCGCGCTGGCCGCTGATGGCAATCGCCGGCACCCCGGTCAAGTGAACAGGCCCGGGTCGGCCGCGAACTACTTGTCCTTCCTGCTGCCGATTCTGGCTTCCTGACCCGCCAGCAGGCGCTGCAGGTTCTGCCAGTGCTTGCCGATCAGCGCCATCGCAATGATGCCGACGACGAAGATCTGCGCGTCCGCCCCGTGCAGCAGCAGGAAATAGACCGGGGCCAGCGCGGCGGCGAGAATGGCGGCCAGCGAGGAATAGCGGAAGGCGATGGCGACAAGCAGCCAGGTGCCGGCCACCGCCAGGCCGAGCAGCGGATCGAGCCCGATCAGGACGCCGGCGCCGGTGGCGACGCCCTTGCCGCCCCTGAATTTCAGGAAGACCGGATAGAGATGGCCGAAGAAGACGGCCAGCGCGACGAGCCCGATGACGATCTCGCCAAAGCCCATGCGCTGGACGGCATAGACCGCGACCCAGCCCTTGAGCGCATCGCCGAGCAGCGTCAGCAGCGCCGCCTTCTTGTTGCCGCTGCGCAGCACGTTGGTTGCCCCGGGGTTGCCCGAGCCGTAACTGCGCGGGTCGGCCAGCCCGAACAGCCGCGAGGAAATCATGGCGAAAGGAACGGAGCCGAGGAGGTAGGCGGCAAGAATGACGAAAGCCGTTTGCATGGGGGGGCAGGTGTCACTGGGTTACAATCCGGGGCAATTTTACACTTTCACCACGGTCGACCGCCCAATGGACCTGATTTTCATCGACGAACTGCGCGCCGAAACCTGGATTGGCATTTATCCGCGCGAAAAGGCCATGCCGCAGACGGTCGAGATTTCGCTGCAGATCGGCGTGTCGACCGCATCGGCCGGGGCGAGCGACGATATCCGCGATACGGTCGATTACGCGGTGGTCGTGGACCGCTTGCGCGCCGACCTGGCGGCCAGCCACTTCAACCTGCTCGAAAAGCTGGCCGAGCACATCGCCACCTGGCTGCTCGAGGAATTCGCCGTCAACCGGGTCCGCGTCTCGGTTGCCAAGCTGGGCATGATGCCGGGCGTGCGGCGCGTCGGCGTCATCATCGAACGCTCGATCTGACGCCGGTTCAGGCCGCCACGGCCAGGGCGGACATCAGCGCAAAGCCGCCCGCCAGCCCGGCGGCTCCCCCCTGGCGGCGCCCCCCGCGCAAGGCGGCCGGCGCAAGTTCATGCACGACGACCCAAGTCATCGCCCCGGCGGCGGCTGCCAGGGCGAGCGGCAGCGCGGCACCGGCCAGGGTGCCGGCGAAGGCCCCGAACAGGCCGCCCAGCGGTTCGACGAGACCGGTGGCGAGGGCGGTGATGGCCGCCCGCCACGGCCCCGCGCCGAGCACGACGAGGGCGCTGGCGACGACCCAGCCTTCCGGAATGTTCTGCAGCGCGATGCCAAGGCTCATGCCATGGTCGACGCCGGCGCTGACCGCAGTGCCAACGGCCAGCCCCTCGGGCAGGTTGTGGATCGCGATGGCGGCGACGACGAGCGCCAGTTGCGGGCGGCCGGCGATGGTGCCGATGTCCTCGACATGCGCATGCTGCGTGCGCTGGTCGAGTGCCTGCATGGCGAGCGCTCCGGCCAGCCCGGCGCCGATTGCTACGCCGCCGACGAGCAGTGGCTGTGCGCTGCTCATGGTCGCCTGCAAAGCGGGCAGGGCCAAGGAAAAGAAGGCGGCGGCCAGCATCATGCCGCCGGCGACACCGAACAGTGGCCCCAACCACTCCTCGCGCGGGCGCTTCAGGAAAAGTACTGGAAGCGCACCGAGTCCGGTGGCCAGACCGGCGAGAAGGCTGGCCTGAAGTCCGCGCGCCGCCATCGGATTCTCGGCCAGCCATTGCGCCGACTGCTCGATGGCGAAGGTGACGGCGACGACGGCCATCGCGATACCGGCCGACAGCGGGCGGCGGCTCGCGGGCCGGGCGTAGTGGCGGATGACGATCTCGGACATGGCAATGCTCCCGTGGTGACGGGAGAACGATACGTCGCGATAATCGATAGCGCCAATCGATTGTTTGAATCGAATGGATTGGGCGAATCAATCATGCCGCCAGCGCGACCTCGACCGCCTTCGGGTTCAGGGTGCGCACGATGTCGTGCGGATGGATGCCGACCAGAAAACCGCGCCGGCCGCCGTTGATGTAGATAAGCGGCAGGTCGAGGATGCTGCGCTCGAGATAGACGGGCAGCGACTTCTTGGTCCCGAACGGACTGGTCCCGCCGACCAGATAGCCGGTGTGGCGGTTGGCGGCTTCCGGTGTGCATGGCTCGACCTTCTTGCAGCCGATCTGCCTGGCGAGTTCCCGGGTCGACACCTTGCAGTCGCCATGCATCAGCACGATCAGCGGCCGCGCGTTTTCGTCCTCGAAAACGAGCGTCTTGACTACCGCGTGCTCATCCACATTCAGTTCGCGGGCCGAGACCCGCGTGCCGCCATGCTCTTCGTAGGTGTAGACGTGGCTGGAGAAGGCGATCCTGTGCGCTTTGAGGAACCTGATTGCCGGCGTTTCGGGGGCGTGGTGAGTCTTGTTCATCTGAAGTATCAGCCGCGTGGGTGATGCGTGGCGTGCAGCGCCTTGAGGCGCTCGCGCGCGACATGGGTGTAGATCTGCGTGGTCGAGATGTCGGCGTGACCGAGCAGCAGTTGCACGACGCGCAGGTCGGCGCCGTGGTTGAGAAGGTGGGTGGCGAAGGCGTGGCGCAGGACGTGCGGCGAGAGTCTTTCCGGGGCGATGCCGGCGCGCAGGGCGTAGCGTTTGATCAGTTGCCAGAAGGCCTGGCGGGTCATCGGGCCGCCGCGGGCGGTGACGAAGAGGGCGTCGCTCCGCTGCCCGTCGAGGATCTCCCGCCTGGCCTCCTTCAGGTAGCGGCCGAGCCAGTCGATGGCCTGTTCGCCGAGCGGCACCAGGCGCTCCTTGCTGCCCTTGCCGAGGGCGCGCAACACGCCTTCGTTGAATCCGACTTCGTGCAACCGGAGATTGACCAGTTCGGAAACGCGCAGGCCGCTGGCGTACAGGGTCTCGAGCATGGCCCGATCGCGCAGCCCGAGCGGCGTGTCGAGGTCCGGCGCAGAGAGCAGACTGTCGACCTGCCTTTCCGACATGACCTTGGGCAGGCGCGAGGGACGGGTCGGGTTGGCCAGCTTCAGCGTCGGATCGGCGACGATGCGGCCGCGCGCCAGTTGCCAGCGGTAGAAGCGGCGCAGCGTCGACAGGTAGCGCGACTGCGAGCTGGCGCGGGTCTGCCGCGAGAGGTGGGCGATGAAGGCGGTGGCGGTCGTGGTGTCGAGGTCGAGCAGCGCTTCGCGATCCTCTTTGGCCAGCCACAGCGATAGCCTGCCTAGATCGGAGCGGTAGCTGTCGAGTGTCGCCTTGGCCAGGCCGTCTTCCAGCCAGAGGGCGTCGCAGAAGTTGTCGATCTCGGCGAGATCAGTTGCCCGGGCTGAGGGGTTCGCGGTCTTCATGCTGCAACAACCAGCGTTTGACGTCGAGCAGAAAGCCGCCGCGTTCGCAGGCGAAGCCACCCAGCCCGCCGCCGGTGGAGACGACGCGGTGGCAGGGGACGACGACCGGATACGGATTGGCGCCGCAGGCCTGACCGACGGCGCGCGGCGCGTTCCTGAGGCTTTTTGCCAGTTGACCGTAGGTGTGCGTTTGCCCCGACGGGATCGCCGCGATCTCCGCCCACACCCGGCGCTGGAAGGCGGTGCCGGCCGGGCGCAGCGGCAGGTCGAAGGCAAACGCGGGGTCGTTCAGGTAGGCGTGCAACTGGCGGACCGCTTCCACGGCGAGGGCGGTTGTCGGCGCCTGTTCCGGCTGCGGGTCGAGGAACTCGATCGCCGTGACTTCGTCGTCGCAGCAGCGCACCCCGAGCGCAAAGCCGGGAGCGGCGACGACAGCCTGATAGTGAACGGAATTCATGACGATCCCCGGAAGAATTTTCAGCTAGATTATCATGGCGGCGGGACGATATTGCTGCGAGGTTGGCCATGAGTGCGCAGGCGCCGAATCCGAAATCCGCCGCCGGGCCGGCATTGGCCGGCGTGCAGTTCTTTTTCACCCTGGCGTGGACCGTCTATGCCGTGCAACTCCCCGGCCTTCTGGCGACAGCGGGAATTGCCGCGAGTTGGCTGACTCTCCTGCTGATGGCCGACCAATTGGTCTTTGCCGCGATGGATGTCGCCTTTGGCGTGATGGCCGACCGCATGACCGAAGGCTATCGTCGCCTGGCCCGCTTGCTGGTCGTGCTGAGCAGCGTTTCCGCCGTCGCCTTCGTGATCCTGCCGCTGGTCGCCGGCGTTGCGCCCGGTGCATTGCTTGCCGTCCTCGTGATCTGGGTCTTCTCCGCTTCGGTGGTGCGCGCGCCGACCCTGATCCTGCTCGGCAAGCGCGCCAAGGCGGCGCAGCAGGCGGACCTCGTCGTCTGGTATGCCTCCGGGATGGCGCTGGCGTCGGCGCTCGCACCATTTGTCGCGCTCTGGCTGAAGGGCGGCGACCCGCGACTGTCGTTCACCATATCGGCGCTGACCCTGCTCGTGGCCGTGATCGTGCTGCTGCGGGTGGTTGGCAAGGAGGCGCCGGTCGCCGAAGACATGCCGCCGCGACCCGCCTCCTTTGCCGCCTTGCTGCCGCTGTTGCTGGCGCTCGGGTTGGCCGGGCTCGGATTTCAGCTCCACGCCTTCGTCAATGCTTCGCCGTTGTATCAGCTGCATGCCGGCAAGGAGCAACTGCCGTGGCTGATGCCGCTCCTCTGGCTCGGCTTCTTTGCCATGCTGGTTGGGGTCGGGCCCTTGTTCAAGCGTTTCGGCGCGCTGCCCGTGGCCAGTGGCGGTATCGTGCTGACGGCGGCAGCCAGTTTTGCGGCAGGGGCCGCCGGCAACCTCGGGACGCTGATTCTCCTGCAACTGATCTGCGGGGTCGGCTGGGCGATGGCCTTCGCCGGCCTGATGGAGAGCGCCGCGACCGCCGGAGTGCGGGGGTCCGAAGGGCTTTTCATGGGCAGCTTCTTTGCCGTGACCGCCTTGTCCGCTCTTCTCCGGATCGCCTTTGCCAGCCACTGGCTCGCCGCCTGGAAAAGCAGCCAGTTCGTGCTCCCGGCGGCCCTGCTGCTGGCCGCCGGTCTGATCGCTGCTGGCCAGGCCTGGTTCGGGCGTGGTGGGGCAGCACGCACCCGAGAACGGGAACGAGTCAGCCCCTGACGTGTCCGTCGCCGAGGACGACCCACTTCTGGCTGGTCAGTCCTTCCAGTCCGACCGGGCCGCGGGCGTGGATCTTGTCGGTCGAGATGCCGATCTCGGCGCCGAGGCCGTATTCGAAGCCGTCGGCAAAGCGCGTCGAGGCATTGATCATGACGGAACTCGAATCAACCTCGCGCAGGAAGCGCATCGCCTTGGGATGGTTCTCGGTGACGATGGCGTCGGTGTGGTGCGACGAATACCGGTTGATGTGGGCGATAGCCTCGTCGATGCCGGCGACGACCTTGACCGAGATGACCGGCGCCAGGTACTCCGTGTAGTAATCCTCTTCGCTGGCCGGGACAGCTTCCCTGACCAGCGCGCAGGTTTCGGCGCAGCCGCGGATCTCGACGCCCTTGGTCGCCAGCATGCGGGCGATCGGGGGCAGCAGCGTGGCGGCGACCGCGCGGTCGACGAGCAGCGATTCGGCGGTATTGCAGGTGCCGTAGCGCTGCGTCTTGGCGTTGTCGACGATCCTCAGCGCCTTGGCATGGTCGGCTTGCGCTTCCAGATAGACGTGGCAGTTGCCGTCGAGATGCTGGATCATCGGCACGCGCGATTCGGCGAGCAGGCGGGCGATCAGGCCCTTGCCGCCACGCGGGACGATGACGTCGACGAACTCGCGCATGGTGATCAGCTCGCCGACGGCGGCGCGGTCGGTGGTGTCGATCACCTGCACGCACTCGGCCGGCAACCCGGCGGCCTGCAGGCCTTCTTGGACGAGCGCGGCGATAGCGCGGTTGGAGCGGATCGCCTCCGACCCGCCGCGCAGGATGGCCGCGTTGCCGGACTTGAGGCAGAGCGCGGCGGCGTCGGCCGTGACGTTCGGGCGCGCCTCGTAGATGATGCCGATGACGCCGAGCGGCACGCGCATCCTGCCGACCTGGATGCCGGAGGGACGGTACTTGATGTCGTTCATCTCGCCGATCGGGTCGGGCAGCTTGGCGACCTGCTCGACGCCCTCGGCCATGCCGTCGACGCCCTTTTCGTTGAGCGTCAGGCGGTCGAGCAGAGCGGTTTCGAGCCCGGCGACACGGGCCGCGGCCAGGTCCTCGGCGTTGGCCGCGACCAGCGCCGCCTTCTCGCGGCGGATGGCGGCGGCGATGTGCAAGAGGGCGGCGTTCTTCTCGGCCGTGGTGGCCATCGCCAGCCGGCGCGAGGCGGAACGGGCCTGACGGCCGACGGTCTGCATGTAGTCCTTGAGTTCCATGTCGATCCGGGGGGGCGCAAATGGACATTATAACGAGCAAATCTGGAGGGAACTTCCGGCAGCGGGTAAACTCTTATCGGCTACTACAATGCGGGCGTGCAGTGGGGACGAGATGGCTGAAAAACTGATTTTGCCGGCAGAGGCCAGGGTTTGCGCAACTTGCAGCTACTGGGACGGCGAGCGCCAGGTGGACACCGAAATGAAGCTGGTGGTGGTCGCGATGAATTGCCAGGGCGAGTGTCTGGTGCAGGCGGCGAGCAAGCACGGCATCACCGATGTGCGCGGCGAATGCGACTGCATGTGGGAAGACCTCGAACCCGACGATGCGGTCACGGCAAAGTAGCTATTTCCGTGCGCCGAGGCTGAGGCCGAGGAGCAGGAACTCCTCCCAGATGTTGCCCTGACCGATCCCCTTGGCGAGTCGGTCGATCCCCCCCGCCTGTTGCAGCGCCGCTTCGAGTGTCGCGGTCGACAGCCTTTGCAGGGCCTTTTTCACCGGGTTGACCCGCGGGCCCCAGACCCTGGCTTCCTTGAGCAGCACTTCGAGCGGCCGGCCGCGATCGAGGCCGCTGCGAATCAGCGTCAGGGTCCGGATTTCCTCGCTCATTGCCCACAGCACCAGCGGCGGCGCCTCGCCTTCATGCATCAGGCCGTCGAGCGTGCGGCACAGGCGGGTGATGTCGCCGACGAGCAGTGCCTCGCGCAGCCCGTCGATGTCATAGCGGGCGACATTGAGGACGGCTTCGCGGATCTGCGCCGGCGACAGCGCGCCGGCCGGGTAAAGCAGGCCGAGTTTCTGGATTTCCTGATGCGCGGCGAGCAGGTTGCCTTCGACGCGGTCGGCGATGAATTTCAGGCTGTCGACATCGGCGCTCTGCTGCTGCCGGCGCAGGCGGCCGGCGATCCAGCCGGGCAGCTCGGCCAGCGGCGGCGCCATCAGCTTGAGCGCGACGCCGGCGTTGACGAGCGTCGTGAACCACGCGGCCTTCTCTTCCCGCCAGTCGAGTTCAGGCAGCGTGACCAGCAGCAGATTGTCCGGTGACAGGCTTCTGCACCATTCCTGCAGCGCGGCGCCGCCTTCCTTGCCCGGCTTGCCGGTCGGGATGCGCAGGTCGATCAGCTTGCGGTCGCCGAACAATGACAGGTTGCCGCCGGCGGCGAGCAGCTGGTTCCAGTCGAAATGCGGCAGGACGGTGAGGATTTCGCGCTCGTTGTAGCCCGCCTTGCGCGCCCGGGCGCGGATCGTGTCGGCGGCTTCGATGACCAGCAGCGGCTCGTCGCCGTAAAGCACATACAGCGGGCGCAACTCGCGTTCGAGGTGCGCGGCGAGTTGATCGCCCTTGAGCAGCATCAGTCGTCTTCTTCGAGATCGGGATTCTTCGGTTTGATGATCGAGAGGCGGCGGATGATCTGGTTGACCAGATCGTTGTTCATGTCGCGCCAGAGCAGGCCTTCCTCGAGATCCTTCGCCAGCACCGTCGAGTCGTCGTAGGTGATGTCGCGCGACAGGTTGATCTCGTTGGGGCCGACCAGTTCCTGGCCCTTGGCGTTGACGACACGGAACTTGTAATCGAGCTGCAGGCGGTATTCGCGGACACGGCCCTGGGCGTTCACCGCCAGGATGGTCTTGACCCGGGTGTCCTGCAGTTGTTCGAAGACCGCCTCGGCATCCTTGGCGCTGTCGACGATCCTTGTCCGGTCGGTGGCCTTGATGTAGCGCTGCATCCAGATGCGGACGTCGGACGTCTCGGGCAGCGCGATGTAGAGCGTCTTGTAAGGCAGGTTGCTGGTCAGCACCCCCCGCAACTGGAAGCCGCAGCCGGCGATGACGATCGCCAGGAACAATGCGAAGACGATGCGGAGCGGGAGGCGCATGGCGATTCCTCAAACGACGATATTGACCAGGCGGCCGGGAACGACGACGACCTTCTTCGCCGGCTTGCCTTGCATGAACCTGACGGCGGCCTCGGAGGCCAGCGCGGCGGCTTCGATGGTCGCGTTGTCGGCCGCGGCCGGGACGCGGATGGCGCCACGCAGCTTGCCGTTGACCTGCACCATCAGCTCGATCTCGTCCTGCTTCAGCGCGGCCGGGTCGGCCGTGGGGAAGGCGGCGAGGCCGGCATTGGCGCCGGGCTTCAGTTCGCCGTAGAGCGCCTGGCCGATGTGGGGGACGATGGGAAAGAGCAGCAGCACGGCGCTTTCCAGCACTTCCTGCGCCAGCGCGCGGCCGGCGGCATCCTTGAGATCCACCTTGTCGTAGGCGTTGAGCAGTTCCATCACGGCGGCGATGGCGGTGTTGAACTGCTTGCGGCGGCCGTAGTCGTCGGCGACCTTGCCCATGGTCTGGTGCAGCTTGCGGCGCAGGTCCGTTTGTGCGGTCGACAGGGATTTCGGGTCGATTTTCGCGTTGACCGTTCCATTCACGACGTGGTCATGGACCAGCTTCCACAGCCGACGCAGGAAGCGGTAGGCGCCCTCGACGCCGGCATCGGACCATTCCAGCGACTGGTCGGGGGGCGCGGCGAACATGATGAACAGGCGGGCGGTGTCGGCGCCGTAGCGGTCGATCAGCGCCTGCGGGTCGACACCGTTGTTCTTCGACTTCGACATCTTCTCGGTGCCGCCGATGACGACGGGCAGACCGTCGCCCTTGAGCGTCGCGCCGGTCGGGCGGCCGCGCTCGTCGGTGACGACATCGACGTCGGCCGGGTTGATCCAGACCTTCTTGCCGCCTTCACCTTCACGGTAAAAGGTGGGGGCGACGACCATGCCCTGCGTCAGCAGGTTGGCGAAGGGTTCGCCGAGGTCGCCGATCAGGCCAACGTCGCGCATCAGCTTGGTGAAGAAGCGCGAGTAGAGGAGATGCAGGATGGCGTGCTCGATGCCGCCGATGTACTGGTCGATGCCGCCCTGGCACCAGTAGGCGACGCGCTCGTCGACCATGGCCGCGGTGTTGTCGGGGCAGGCGTAGCGCAGGAAGTACCAGGACGACTCGACGAAGGTGTCCATGGTGTCGGTCTCGCGCCGGGCGTGGCTGCCACACTTCGGGCAGGTCGTCTCGTAGAACTCGGGCATCCTGGCCAGCGGCGAGCCGTGGCCGGTGATCTCGACGCTCTCCGGCAGGACGACCGGCAACTGGTCGTCGGGCACCGGCACGTCGCCGCAGGTCTTGCAGTGGATGATGGGGATCGGGCAGCCCCAGTAGCGCTGGCGGGAAATGCCCCAGTCGCGCAGGCGAAACTGCACCTTCTTCTCGCCGAGACCCTTGGCGGCGAGGTCGGCAGCGATCGCGTCGACCGCAGCTTCGTAGCCGAGACCGTCGTACTTGCCGGAATTGACCAGCTTGCCGCGCTGCTTGTCGGCGTACCACTCCGCCCAGGCTTCGTGGCTGAACGAGGTTTCACCTTCAACGGCGACGACCTGCCTGATCGGCAGGTTGTACTTCAGCGCAAAGGCGAAATCGCGCTCGTCGTGCGCCGGCACAGCCATCACGGCGCCGTCGCCGTAGCTCATCAGCACGTAGTTGCCGACCCAGACTTCGACCTGAGCGCCGGTCAGCGGGTGGGTGACGTAGATGCCGGTCGGCAGGCCCTTCTTTTCCATCGTCGCGAGGTCGGCCTCGGCGACGCCGCCCTGCTTGCATTCCTCGATGAATTTCGCGAGTTCCGGGTTGTCGACCGCAGCACGGGTCGCCAGCGGGTGCTCGGCGGCGACGGCGACGAAGGTGACGCCCATGATGGTGTCGGCGCGGGTGGTAAACACCCACAGGTCCTCCGGTCGACCGTCGAGTTCGTAGGGGAAGGCGAAGCGGACGCCGGTGCTCTTGCCGATCCAGTTCTTCTGCATCAGGCGCACCTGTTCCGGCCAGCCGGTCAGGTTGTCGAGCTCGGCCAGCAGTTCCTCGGCGTAGGCGGTGATCTTCATGTAGTACATGGGAATCTCGCGCTTCTCGATCAATGCGCCGGAACGCCAGCCGCGGCCGTCGATGACCTGCTCGTTGGCCAGCACGGTGTGATCGACCGGGTCCCAGTTCACGGTGCCGAGCTTCTTGTAGACCAGGCCCTTTTCGTAGAGGCGGGTGAACAGCCACTGTTCCCAGTGGTAGTACTCGGGCGTGCAGGTCGCCAGTTCGCGCGTCCAGTCGATGGCGAAGCCCAGCGACTTGAGTTGCTCCTTCATGTAGCCGATGTTCTGGTAGGTCCACGCGGCAGGCGGCACCTGGTTGGCCAGCGCGGCGTTCTCGGCCGGCATGCCGAAGGCATCCCAGCCCATCGGCTGCAGGACGTTGTAGCCGAGCATCGTGTGGAAGCGCGAGAGGACGTCGCCGATGGTGTAGTTGCGCACGTGCCCCATGTGCAGCTTGCCCGACGGATAGGGGAACATCGACAGGCAGTAGTACTTGGGCTTGCCGGTGTCCTCGACGGCGCGGGCAGCGCCGGTCCGGTCCCAGTGCTGCTGGGCGGCACGCTCGATGGCGGCCGGGGCGTATTTTTCCTGCATGGATGAGTCGCGGGTGAATTGGCGGATAAACCGCCGATTATACCGGCGCTTGCTCCGCGAGCGGCGACAGGGAAAAGGAAACGCCGGCTGCCGGGCAGGTTCTCAGGCGGTCGGGCAAGCCTCGCGACCGGCCGTCCGGCGCTGGCCGCGGAGCGGCCCGGCCGCTGCCGCGGATGGCCGGCGCCAGATTTGCCGCGTCATGCCGCTTTCTTTGGCGCGCAGACGCTTTCCCAGGTGATTTGCCAGAAACGGTAGGTGTTCTGCGCGGCCATCAGAGAAAGGAGCGAGATCCGCGACTGATGCCGCCACATCCATGACACCTTCGGCGCGGGCGTCAGCCCGTATTGCGGGGTCCGCCCGATTTCGTCCTCGACGAGGTCGAGCAGGCGCTCGACGGCAAGGCCCCAGTACTCGGAACCCTCGGCCTTGCCGGTCAGGTACTCGGCCTCGGAGGTCGCGCGTCGCCACAGCTTCAGCGCCAGTTCATCGCTGATGCCGGCCTTCCTGGCGATCCAGGGGAGGATCTTGGGTGCTTTCATGTTGTTGCTCCTTTTTACTGCGTGGGGGTAACCACTTGCTGCTTCGACTGCCTTGTGGGCAAAAAGTTTTGTGCACTGCAATATATTTGGGGAAAGTATACTGTGCTTGCAACAATCGAGGGTAGGTTAATTCTACTAACCAGGTTGCTGCGTTGCACAATGGCCAATGCCTGCTCCGGCCACCATCCCGACGCCGCTGGGCACCTGCCGTCCGACCATCGTTTCCTGGCGAGATTCGCTTCATGTCCGACCTCCTGGCCAATCTGAACGTGCCGCAACTGCAGGCGGTGACGCTGCCGCCGCTGCATGCGCTGATCCTCGCCGGCGCCGGCAGCGGCAAGACCCGCGTGCTGACCACGCGCATCGCCTGGCTGATGTCGACCGGCCAGGTCGGCCCGCACGGCGTGCTGGCGGTGACCTTCACCAACAAGGCGGCCAGGGAGATGACCGCCCGCCTGTCGGCGCTGGTGCCGATCAATACGCGCGGCATGTGGATCGGCACCTTCCACGGGCTGTGCAACCGCCTGCTGCGGGCGCATTTCCGCGAAGCCGGGCTGCCGCAGACCTTCCAGATCCTCGATTCGGCGGACCAGCTGGCAATGGTCAAGCGCCTGCTGAAGAACCTCAACATCGACGACGAGAAATACCCGCCACGCGAACTGTGCCACTTCATCAACGCCCACAAGGAGCAGGGCGTGCGCGCAGCGCAGGCCGAGGCCTGGGACAACTACACGCAGAAGCGCGTCGAGTTCTACGCCGAGTATGAAAGCCAGTGCAATCGCGAAGGCGTCGTCGATTTCGCCGAATTGCTCTTGCGCTGTTACGAATTGCTGCAGCGCAACGAACCGCTGCGCCGGCACTACCAGCAGCGCTTCCGCCATATCCTGGTCGACGAGTTCCAGGACACCAACAAGCTGCAGTACGCCTGGCTGCAACTGCTGGCCGGCGGCGGCGCCTGGGTCTTCGCGGTCGGCGACGACGACCAGAGCATCTACGCCTTCCGCGGCGCCGAGGTCGGCAACATGCGCGACTTCGAGCGCGAGTATGCCGGTGCCAACGTCATCCGCCTCGAACAGAATTACCGCTCGCACGGCAACATCCTGGCCGCCGCCAACGCGCTGATCAAGCACAACCGCGAGCGCCTCGGCAAGAACCTGTGGACCGACGCCGGTGCCGGCGAGCCGATCCGCGCCTACGAGGGCTATTCCGACCTCGATGAGGCACGCTTCGTCATCGACGAGATCCGCGAACTGGTGCGCGACGGCGTCGCGCCGACCCAGTGCGCGATCCTCTACCGCTCCAACGCCCAGTCGCGGGTGCTCGAGCACGAGTTGTTCGCCAAGGGCGTGCCGTACAAGGTCTACGGCGGCCTGCGCTTCTTCGAGCGCCAGGAAATCAAGCATGCGCTGGCCTACCTGCGCCTGCTCGGCAACCCGGACGACGACACGGCCTTCCTGCGCGTCGTCAATTTTCCGACCCGCGGCATCGGCGCCCGATCACTGGAAAACCTGCAGGCGACGGCCCACCAGTGCAACAGCAGTCTGTACAACGCCGCCGCCTCGCTGACCGGCAAAGCCGGGCAGACGGTCGGCGCCTTCATCCGCCTGATCGAGTCGCTGCGCAGCGAAACCGCCAACCTCCGGCTGCCGGAAATGGTCGAACACGTCGTCGAGAAATCCGGCCTTGCCCAGCACTACCGGACCGAGAAGGAAGGCCAGGAAAGGCTGGAAAACCTCGACGAACTGATCAACGCCGCCGCTTCTTTCGTCGACGACGACGGCATGGTGATGAGCGATGCGGGCGAAGGCGGCGCGCTCGCTTCCTTCCTCGCCCATGCCTCGCTGGAGGCCGGAGAACACCAGGCGGGCGAGGGCCAGGAGGCGGTGCAGCTGATGTCGGTGCACGCCGCCAAGGGGCTGGAATTCGACGTCGTATTCATCACCGGCCTCGAACAGGGCCTGTTCCCGCACGAGAACGCGGTCGTTCAGGGTCGCGACGGCCTGGAGGAAGAACGCCGGCTGATGTACGTCGCGGTGACCCGCGCCCGCAAGCGGCTCTATGTGTCCTGCGCCCAGACACGGATGCTGCACGGACAGACGCGCTATTGCATTCCGTCGAGCTTCCTCGACGAAATCCCCGAACCGTTGCTGCTCAAGCTGAACAGGAAGGCCGAACCGGTCGTCCCGGCCTTCGCTTCCTTCGGCGGTGGCCATGCCGGGCCGGTAGCGGGCGGTCTGCGCATCGGCCAGACGGTCGAACATGCCAAGTTCGGCATCGGCGTCATCGTTGCGACCGAAGGGCGCGGCGCCGATGCCCGCGTGCAGGTCAATTTCGGCGGCAGCGGAATGAAGTGGCTGGCGCTCGAATACGCCAAGCTGACGCCGGTGTGAGCGCTGCTGCGGTCGACACGGCTTTTTGGGGCAAAATCGGCGGTGTCCGGTGGAATGCGATGCGGCGCGGTGATACGCTCTCACTTCCGCCCGAATAACACGAAGGGGAGACCGACATGAGCCACGCCATCCGCATTCACCAGACCGGTGGTCCGGAAGTCCTGAACTGGGAGGAGGTGGCCGTGCCACCGCCCGCCGCCGGGGAAGCCACCGTGCGTCACGCCGCGGTCGGCCTCAACTTCATCGACACCTATCACCGCACCGGCCTCTACCCGCTGCCGCTGCCGTCCGGAATCGGCCTCGAGGGCGCCGGGGTGGTCGAGGCGGTTGGCGAGGGTGTGACCGAGGTCGCGGTCGGCGATCGCGTCGCCTACGCCGGCGGCCCGGTGGGCGCCTATGCCGAGGTGCGCAACCTACCCGTCCAGCGGCTGCTCAGGCTGCCGGAAGGCGTCGGCTTCAACACCGCTGCCGCGATGATGTTGCAGGGCCTGACCGCCGCCTACCTGTTGCGCCGCACCTATCGCGTGCAGGCCGGGGATGCGGTGCTGATCCATGCGGCGGCCGGCGGCGTCGGGCTCATTGCCTGCCAGTGGGCGAAGGCGCTGGGGGCGACGGTCATCGGCACCGTCGGGTCGGCGGCCAAGGGCGAACTGGCCAGGGCACACGGCTGCGACCATGTCATCAACTACGCGACCGAGAACTTCAGCCAGCGTGTGCGCGAGATCACCGGCGGCGAGGGGGTCGCGGTGGTCTATGACGGCGTCGGCAAGGATGTCTTCATGGGCTCGCTCGACAGCCTGCGCACGCTCGGCATGCTGGTCACCTACGGCAACGCCTCGGGGCCGGTGCCGCCCTTCGACCCGCTGCTGCTGTCGCAGAAGGGCTCGCTGTTCGTCACCCGGCCGACGCTGATGCACTACACGGCGAAGCGCGCCGACCTCGAGGCGCTGGGCGGCGAACTGTTCGCCATGGTCGGCTCCGGCAAGGTGCGCATCGAAATCAACCAGACCTACCCGCTGGCCGCAGCCGCCCAGGCGCATCGCGATCTCGAGGCGCGCAGGACCACCGGTTCCACCATCCTGCTTCCATGATGGCCAGGGTCAAGGCAGGGCTGGTCTCGCTACGCGACCTCTTCGCCACCGCCTGGTGGATATTCCTGATCGCCGGCATCGGTTTCGTCATCGCCTTCCAGTTCGTTCAGCCCGCCCCGCCCAACAAGATCGTGATCACCACCGGCAGCGACGCCGGCGCCTATTACGCCTACGCCGGCCGCTACGCCGCCATCCTGGCCAGGAACGGGATCACGCTCGAGGTCCGGACCTCGGCCGGTTCGCTGCAGAACATCGAGCGGCTGGAAAATGACGAGGCCCAGGTCGGCTTCGTCCAGGGCGGCGTGATCGAGCCCAAGGGCGATCCCGACGACGATGAGTCGGACTCCGGACTGCTTTCGCTCGGCAGCGTGTTCTTCGAACCGGTCTGGGTCTTCTACCGGGGCGACCGGCGCATCGATCGCCTGACCGATCTCAAGGGCAAGCGCATCGCCATCGGCCAGGAGGGTTCCGGTGTGCGCCAGCTGGCGCAGCAGTTGTTGCGCGCCAACGACATCAATCCCGGTGGCCACCTGCTGCCGCTGTCCGGCCTCAAGGCCGCCGAGGAACTGCAGCAGGGCCGGATCGAGGCAGCCTTCATCATCGCCGCCGAGAACGCGCCGGTGGTCCAGGTGCTGTTGCGCTCGCCGGGCGTCAAGGTGATGAGTTTCGCGCAGGCCGATGCCTACCAGCGCCGCTTCCCGTTCCTGACCAAGCTGACGCTGCCGCAGGGTGTCGCCGATCTCGTCCGCGACTATCCGCCGCACGACGTCACCCTGCTGGCCCCGACGGCCAACCTCGTCGTCCGCGACGATCTCCATCCCGCCCTGCAGAGCCTGCTGCTGCAGGCGGCCACCGAGGTGCACGGGCGCGCCGGCTTCTTCCAGCGCGCCGGCGAGTTTCCCGCCTACAAGGACCGCCTGCTGCCGCTGTCGCCCGAAGCGGCGCGCTACTTCAAGTCCGGCCCGCCTTTCCTCCAGCGCTACCTGCCATTCTGGCTGGCGGTGCTGATCGACCGGCTGATCGTTCTTCTGATTCCCGTCTTCGCGTTGCTGATTCCGCTGCTCAAGGTGGCGCCGGCAATCTATTCGTGGCGGGTGCGCTCCAAGGTCTTTCGCTGTTATGGCGAGCTGAAATACCTTGAGGAAGACCTGAAGCAGCGCTTCGATGCCGCAAAGCTTAAAGAATACCGCAGCCGGCTCGATGTGCTGGATGAGGAGGCGAGGGGCCTCAAGGTTCCCCTGGCATTCACCGATCTGGTGTACACCTTGCGCGTGCATGTTAACCTAGTGCGGCAAACACTAAAAAATCTGGAGGAGACGACATGAAGGCCTTTCTCGTTGCCAACCCCAAGGGCGGTTCCGGCAAGAGCACGCTGGCTACCAACCTGGCGGGTTATTTCGCCAGCAAGCGCCATGAAGTGATGCTCGGCGATATCGATCGCCAGCAGTCATCGCGGGAATGGCTGGGCCTCCGCCCCTTCGCGCTGCCGACCATCGACACCTGGGAGATCGGGCTCGACGCCGTCGCCAGGCCGCCCAAGGGCACCAGTCACGTCATCCTGGACACCCCGGCCGGCCTCCACGGCAGGATGCTGGAAAGGGTGCTCAAGCTGTCGACTCGCGTCATCGTGCCGGTCCAGCCGTCGATCTTCGACATGATGGCGACGCGCCATTTCCTCACCGAACTGCTGGCCGAGAAGGCGGTGCGCCGGGGCAGGGCGGACGTTGCCGTGATCGGCATGCGCGTCGATGCGCGGACCCGCGCGGCAGCCGAACTCGAGCGCTTTTTCGCAACCTTCGATCTGCCCGTCCTGGCCTACCTGCGCGACACGCAGGTCTATGTGCAGGCTTCCGCCGCCGGCATGACCATCTTCGACCTGCCGCCCTCCCGTGCCGCGCGTGACGTCGAGCAATGGCAGACGATCATCGAGTGGGCCGAGGCCGGCGAGCGTGCCGCGGCCCACGAAGATCACGGCCATCACGGCCATCACGGGCATCACGGGCACGACGAGGGCGGCGAGAGCGGCGAGATCTAGCCAGGCAGCCTGGCTGTCGCACCAACGCTGCCCGGGTTGCAGGGGTGCCTCGGGGTGGCTCCTGGTCGGGGACGCCAGGCCTCCAGTCGCTCGCCCCGGCAGTCAATGCCGAATTAGCGCGGAATCCCGCAACGCTGTGCCGCTCAGTTAGCAAAAGCCGCTATGCCGGTCTGGGCGCGGCCGAGGATCAGCGCATGGATGTCGTGCGTACCTTCGTAGGTATTCACGACCTCGAGGTTCACCACGTGGCGGATGACGCCGAATTCGTCGGAGATGCCGTTGCCGCCGAGCATGTCGCGCGCCGTGCGGGCGATGTCGAGCGCCTTGCCGCACGAGTTACGCTTCATGATCGAGGTGATCTCGACCGAGGCCGTGCCGTCGTCCTTCATGCGCCCGAGGCGCAGGCAGCCCTGCAGGCCGAGGGTGATCTCGGTCTGCATGTCGGCCAGCTTCTTCTGCACCAGCTGGTTGGCGGCGAGCGGGCGGCCGAACTGTTTGCGGTCGAGCGTGTACTGGCGCGCCGCATGCCAGCAGAATTCAGCGGCACCGAGCGCCCCCCAGGCGATGCCGTAGCGTGCCGAGTCGAGGCAGGTGAACGGCCCCTTGAGTCCGCGCACCTCGGGGAAGGCGTTTTCCTCGGGGACGAAGACCTCGTCCATGACGATTTCGCCGGTGATCGAGGCACGCAGGCCGACCTTGCCGTGGATGGCCGGCGCGGTCAACCCGGCCATGCCCTTCTCGAGCACGAAGCCGCGGATCGCGCCGGAGTCGTCCTTGGCCCAAACGACGAAGACATCGGCGATCGGCGCGTTGGTGATCCACATCTTGCTGCCGGAAAGGCGGTAGCCGCCGGCGGCGGCGCGCGCCCGCGTCTCCATGCTGCCCGGGTTGGAGCCGTGGTTGGGCTCGGTCAGGCCGAAACAGCCGATCCACTCGCCACTGGCCAGCTTCGGCAGGTACTTCCGCTTCTGCGCTTCGCTGGCGAAACTGAAGATCGGCACCATGACCAGCGACGACTGCACGCTCATCATCGAGCGGAAGCCGGAATCGACGCGCTCGACCTCGCGGGCGATCAGCCCGTAGCTGACGTAGCTGAGGCCAGCACCGCCATATTCGGGCGGGATGGTCGGGCCAAGCAGGCCCATCTCGCCCATTTCGCGGAAGATCGCCGGGTCCGTGCGCTCGTGGCGGAAGGCCTCGGTGATCCGCGGCATCAGCCGGCCCTGGCAGTAGTCGCGCGCCGCGTCGCGGATCATGCACTCGTCCTGGGTTAGCTGCGCGTCGAGCAGCAGCGGGTCTTCCCAGCAGAATCGGGGCTTGGCCATGATTCGTCTCCTCCGTTTGTCGTCCGGGCGATTGTAGTCCACCTGGATGCCGCCCGCGGGCTGCTGCGGTCGACGTACGAAAGAGGCAGCATTTCGACCTGTGCGAGAAGGTGACTCCTTTATCCGCAAGCGCGAAACTTTCTCTAGTGAGATGTCTCACAAATGACTTTACAGTTTAGCGAGTTTGTATATTCTCTCCAAAGCTTGACTTGGGGGGATGGTCATGGTCAGAGAGCGAATCGTGCTTGAACCGGCGGAGATGCAGGAACTGACGAAGCGATTGCGATCTGGCAAGGTTTCGGTACGGGATCGGCAGCGGGCGCAGATTGTTCTGCTGGCTGCAGAAGGGCAAACACAGGATGCGATTGGCAAGAAGGTTGGCGTCACGCGCGTGACGGTCAATCATTGGTGCCGACGCTTCATCCGGTCGCGGCTGGCCGGGTTGTCGGATTTGCCGGGACGCGGGCGCAAGGCCGCCCTGCCGGTTGCTGCGGTCCAGAAGGTCATCGAGACGGCAGGCAAGCCGCCGGCCACGCGCGGCCGCTGGAGTTGCCGCAGCATGGCGCAAGCGGCCGGCGTATCGCACGCCAGCGTTCAGCGCCTGTGGGCGGCCAACGACATCAAGCCGCACCTGTTGCGCACGTTCAAGCTGTCCGGCGATGCACACTTCGAAGACAAGTTTTGGGATGTCATCGGGCTCTATCTGAACCCACCGGAAAAGGCGCTGGTTCTGTGCTGTGACGAGAAGTCCCAATGCCAGGCACTGGAACGCACCCAGCCCGGCCTGCCGCTGGGAATCGGCCATGTCAAGACAGTGACTCATGACTATATCCGCCACGGCATGCTCACCCTCTTTGCTGCCTTGAACTATCTGGAAGGCAAGCTGATCACGACGATTGCCGAGCAGCACCGGCATCAGGAATGGCTGGCCTTCCTCAAGAAGATCGACCGGGAGACACCCAAGGACTTGGCCATCCATCTGATCGCGGACAACTACGCCACGCACAAGCATGCCGAGGTCAAGGCATGGCTGGCCAAACACCCCCGGTTCCACATGCACTTCACGCCCACCTCGTCTTCCTGGCTCAATCTGGTCGAACGTTTCTTCCGTGATGTGACGCAGCGAATCCGGGATTGCAGCTTCGCCTCCGTGCGCGAACTGGCCGACACGATCATCGCGTTTCTGGCTGACCGCAACCAGAACCCCAAACGCTACGTCTGGAAAGCGAAGGGCGAGGACATCCTGCGCAAAATTCACAAGGCGCGGCAAGCCCAGACGCAGCAGACCGTGACAACCGAGATCTAAAGACATTTGTGAGACAGCACACTAGATGCCAGGGTTGCCGCGCTTTAACTGATGGATCGGGCTCAGTGCAGCGATCAGCCAGCCCATGCCCAGGGCCAGCAATACCGAGGTGATCTCGGCGGTGCGGCCGGGCAGGTAGCGCTGGGCATATTCGCAGGCGAAGGCCAGGGTCGCCACGGAAACCGTCATCCCGAGCAATGAGCCGCCATTGCGCACGGCACACCAGATGATGGCGCCAAAGCAGAGGCACTCGAAAGCCACCGTATTCACCACCGATCCGATCGAGCCAGAAAGCGAGGAGGAAAACGGCAGCCAGTGCATCGCACCGGGCCGGTCTTTCCATTGCAGTGGCCAGATGGCGTGGAGCAGGTAGGCTGCGCTGGCGATCGCGAGCAAGGTCCACCAGCGCGGCCGTTCCGTCATCCGGTCGATTCCCAGCCACGCCGCGGCCCCCGCCGCAATGCCCAGGATCACCGGCAGTCCCGGCGCCTGCCAGATGATGACGAACTTCCCGCCCAATGCAGCCAGCGTCGCGATGGCCGCCAGCGGCCGGGCAAGGCGCGCGGCCGCCACCGAGCGAACCAGTTGCGCCAGCGCCTCCAGTCCGATCGCCGTCACTGCCATGTGCAGCAACATGCGGCGCGGCTGCCAGAGATCCTGCTGCCACAGCGACTTCACATTGTAGACGACGAACGATGGGTCGAGCGTGGGTATGAAGGGATAGAGCTCCGCCGCCAGCCAGAGCAAGACCATCACGAGCGCGAAGCGATCGGCGGAATGCAGGTCGAGGTGGCGCCGCGACAGCCGGTTCAGGCTGCTTGCGGAGGTTAGCCCGGCCAGCCAGCCAGCCGTGAAGCCCAGCATGTTGAAGACGATATCGGACAGCGCCGGGGTGCGTGGCAGGTATTTCTGCAGCCACTGCAGGATGCCGGCAACGATCAGGGAAATCGGGAACCAGGCGACAAAACCTGCCCGCGGGCGGCCCAGGGCATGGTAGTGCCAGGCGAGCAGCCAGCCCAGTGGCAGGAACAGGATGACATTCTCGACCACGTCCGCGAGACCCAGCGGTCCCCAATAGACGAAGTCCTGCGGCTGCGGGAAGTTCCAGGCAAATGGATACAGCGATCCATAGACGATCAGTGACAGCAACAGCCCGATGGCGATCCGGTGGTTGCTTCGGCCGGCGCTTGCCGGCTGTCCTTTCCTGGCTTCGAGTTCCATCGATTTCACCCTTCTACCGGCGTCGACCGCAACAGTCGGCGCGAGCTACCCGTTCGCCGGTCCGGGGCGCCATGCGAGCAATTGTTCGCCTCGTTCTCGACTAGACCTTGTTGGCTATTTCTTGCAATGTTGCGTGACCGGGTTTTCGTTTCCGCCTCGTCGTAGTAATCTGCTGCGCATCGTATTCTCGTGACCGCGAGTCGGGCAAGTCTGTGGGGGTTTGAAATGTCGAGCAAGAATGACCTGTTCAGAACCATCAATGCGCGATCTCCCAGCATCGTCGAGCAACTCATTACCGGCTGGGGAAGTCTGCAGTTCAGCGAGTATGTCAGTGACCTGCTCAAGGATGCGCAAAAGAGTGCCAAGCCGCAACTCAAGGAAGATGTGATCTCGGCTCTGGCGGCACTGCGGGCCGAGCATGACCGCGAGTTCCCGCAATTCGCAATTGTGACCGAGGAACTGGTTGTCGAACGGCTCGAGCAGACGCCGTATTTCCACACGGTAAACGCGAAATTTCCGCGAATTGCGCGGCGCCTTGTCGCGACCTGGGGTCACGCCGCGTTCGGTGAATACATCAATGACTTGCTGAACGACAACCGGTCGGGTCGGCAAGGGTTTCCGGAGGACATCATGCTCGCTCTCTTCAAGTTGTCGGAGGAGCATGACAAGGAATTCCCGCAATACGTCGTCAAGATCACGGACATCTGGTCGCTGGCCAACAAGATCTACTGATCCCTGCGGCTTGCCCCGGCACTTTCAGAACGAGCCGAACATCCCGCCGAGGACGATCACCGCGACCAGGGCCAGCAGCGCGCCGACGACACAGCACATCACGATGTCGATATAGCTCTTGCGGTGGGTCGAACCGCAAACCGCCAGCAGCGTGATGACCGCGCCGTTGTGCGGCAGGCTGTCGAGGGTGCCGGCGGACATCACCGCGATGCGATGCAGCAGCGCCGGGTCGATGCCCTGCTGCCCGGCGATCGCCAGATAGACCGGCCCCAGCGCCTCCAGCGCGATGGTCATGCCGCCGGACGCGGATCCGGTCAGCGCAGCGAGGACATTGGTTGACACCGCCAGCGACACCAGCGGCCCGCCCTCGATCGACAGCACCCAGTCGGCGACCGCTGTGAAGGCCGGCAGCGCCGCGACGACCGCACCGAAACCGACCAGGCTGGCGACGCTGATGATGGGCAGCACGGAAGCGTTCGCACCGGCATCGACCGATGCGCGCAACTCGGTCAGCCGTTCCCGGTTGCAGGCGACCAGCACCAGGATGGCGGCGATCAAGGCAACGATGACCGACCAGATGCCGCTGACCGACGCAATCGAGATGCCACCCCACTGCGGCTCGGCCAGGAAATTGGTGTCGAGGCGGGGAATCACCAGCATCGACATCGCCAGATTGACCAGGACGACGACGATCAGCGGCAATGCCGCGACCAACACGCCGGGCTGCTGCGGGCTGTGGTGACCGTGCCTGATCTCGGCCGGGTCGAAGGCACCGGAGGTCGTCGCCCGCTCGCGAACGGCCGGGTTGTCGCAGGCCGAGTCGACCGTGCCACCGCCTTCGCCAAAGCCTTCGCCGGCCAGCCGCGCCTTGCGCTCGGCGCGCATCAGCCACGACATGCCGAAGCCGAACATGATGGCGGAGGCGACGAGGCCCAGTCCCGGCGCAGCGAACGGCGTCGTCCCGAAGAAAGGCATCGGGATGGCGTTCTGGACGGCCGGGGTGCCCGGCATCGCCGACATCGTGAAGGTCATGGTGCCCAGTGCTACCGCCCCGGGCGTCAGGCGGTTCGGGATGTCGGCGGCACGGAACAAGCCTTGCGCCATCGGCACGATCACGAACAGCGCGACGAAGAGGCTGACGCCGCCATAGGTGACGATGGCGCCGGCCAGGACGACCGCCAAGATGGCCCGCCTGGCACCGAGCTTGTCGGTCATGAACCGGGCGATGGTGCTCACCGAACCGCTGTCGTCCATCAGCTTGCCGAAGATCGCGCCAAGCAGGAAGAGCGGGAAGAACTGCGCCACGAAGCCGGCCGCGGCTCCCATGAAAGTCTGCGTCCAGTGCGCGAGGAGCGGATCACCCGCGGCGAACGCCGCGACCATGGCCGCCAGCGGCGCCAGGACCAGGACGCTCCAGCTGCGGAACGAAAGCCCGACCAGCACGGCCAGCCCCAGGATGATGCCGAGCAGCCCCATTGGCTATGACTCCTCGATCAGACGGTCGATGTCCAGCGTCGATCGGACGCCGATGTCATTGCCGTGGGTTTCCAGGAAGACCTCGGCAGCGCGCCGCCCTTCCTCGCGCAACATGCAGAAGAATGACCATTCGGCCAGCAACTTGGACGAGTAGCCCAGCCCCAGCATGACCTGCTCGCCAGCGACGCGATGGATGCGCATCCTCGCCCACATGGCTCCCTCGCCGGAACCGGGGTCGGCCACCCGGCGCAGGAGCGCCGCCATGCGCAGCTCCTTGACGAGCGGTGAGTTGAACGAAATCTCGTTCAGACGGTTCTGGATTTCCACGGGGGTGCGTGGCGTTCCCGGCCGCTCGATCGGATTGATCGAAACCAGGATCGTATCCTGCGACTCGCATTCCCGGATCAGCGGCGTCATCGTCGGGTTGCCGCTGAAGCCGCCATCCCAGTAGGGTTCGCCATCGATTTCCACCGCCTGGAACATGGTCGGCAGGCAGGCGGAGGCAAGCAGGACCTCGGGCGTCATTTCCGCGTTGCGGAACACACGGCCGCGCCCGGTATGGACGTTGGTGGCAGTCACGAACAGTTTCGGGCCAGCGGTTTTGAGGGCGGTAAAGTCGACGCAGTCGACGAGGATGTCATAGAGGGGATTCCCGCCCCCGATGTTGAGGGTGTAGGGGGAGAAAAGTCGTGCGGCCATGTCGGCCGCCACGAAGGCGGGGCAATAATCGAGTGTCCATTGTCCGGTCAGGATTTCGAGAGGGCCGCGCCGGAAGGGGCTGAGCAGTGCCGCCTCGGCGACTTTCTTCCAGAAACGTTCAAGTTCGACCCGGGCTTGCCCGGGGCCGCCCCTGGCCAGGCCGTGCGCCATGACTGCTGCATTCATTGCCCCCGCGGAGGTTCCGGAAATCCCGTCGTAGCTCAGCCAGGATTCCTCCAGCAACCGGTCCAGCACGCCCCAGGTATAGGCGCCATGCGCGCCGCCGCCCTGCAGCGCGAGGTCGACCAGAACCGGCTCCCGGCCCGAGCCGCCGGCTTCCGTCTTGTTTCTTGAAGCAGTCATTGTTCGCCATCCTTGGATCAAGACATGGTTGGACATCGCCCCTCCTGCGAACCGCCCTTGACCGGTTCGTGCGACGAACCGGGACGGCGAACCCGCGAGGCCACGTAGAGAGTCTACACGACAACAGGCAACGCAGATGGATTTATCGGCCAGCATGCGGCTGACACTGGTTGCCGGCTCACCCCGGGTGGCCGCGCGCGTTGCATGCGGCCGGAGTTTGCCCGACAATGCGGCAGCGGTGCCTGCCGCAGCACCGCGAGTCACCATCGCTATTTCCCTTGGCCGCGGCATCGGAAGGAGAAAGATCATGGCTGGCAAGAAGGCGCTCTTCGTGGGCATCAACAAGTTTGCAAACTACTCCCAGTTCACCCTCAATGGCTGTGTCAACGATGCCAGGGACATGGCCGCCCTGTACAAGGATCTGCTTGGCTTCAAGGCGACGGAAATGACGGTCATTGCCGATGCGCAGGCCACCAAGGCCAACATCATGTCCCACCTCAACGCCATGGTGGCCGACGCAAAGGCCGGCAAGCTCAACTACCTCGTGTTCAGCCTTTCCTCCCATGGCACCCAGATGAACGACACCAGCGGCGACGAGCCCGACGGCAAGGACGAAGCCTTCGTGCCTTACGACATCGCGGAAAAGTCCGGCGCCTGGGACCCGGCGCACATCATCAGCGACGACGAGTTCCATGACCTGTTCGTGCAGTTGCCGGCCGGCGTCCTGCTCGAGGTCTATCTCGATACCTGCCACAGCGGCACCGGGTTGCGCGGCGCCGAGTTCGGGTTGCATGCGCCGCGCGCCCGCTACATTGCGCCGCCCGACCAGGAATTCAGCAAGAAGACCGCAAGGATGCGCGGATTCACCCTGGAACGTCCGGCGCGCGGCGCGAAAAAGGGCGCGAAAAGCGTCGGCAAGGCGGCAGTCGCCGGTGCCAACCACATCCTGTGGACCGGCTGCAAGGCCAACCAGACCAGTGCTGACGCCTATTTCAACGGTCGCTACAACGGAGCGTTCACCTATTACTTCGTCAAGGTCATGCGCGATTCGAAGAACAAACTGTCGCGCAAGGACGTCATCGCCAGGATGCGCGCCTTGATGAAGTCAGGTTTTGCGCAAACTCCGCAACTCGAAGGCAATGCCACGAACCGGACACAGGCGATCGTCTATTGAACTGACGCGCGGACGCTGATCGAAAAAGGGGCTCTCGGGCCCCTTTTCCCGGTTGCGGTTGCCCGCCCTCTACGGCGCCGGGGTTGGCTCCGGGAGGGATCGCTGCGCGGGGGCCCCATACTTCTGCTCGAAGGCCTCGGCGGCCTTCTTGACCGAAATGAAGAAATCCTGGCTGCCGATTTCCTCGGAAAGTCCGACGCGTGCGAGTTCCTCGCGGAACGGCCGCGGTGCATCGGCGATCTTGACGTCGACCCCCTCATCGGTCAGTTCCTGATGCAGTTCGGCAAAGCGTTGCGCCGCCGTGACATCCATGTCGTGAATCGCCTGGGCGTCGATCACCAGCCACTTGACCGGCGGATCGGCCTCATCGACCAGCGTCCGGATGCGCGTCACGACGTGCCGCGCATTGGCGAAGATCAGCGGCGCGTAGAGGCGGTAGATGAGGAGCCCGGGCACGCTCTCCGCGTCGTCCTCCTCGCTGCAGTGGTGAAACTTGCCGTCGCTCCTGAGGCGGCGCAGCACGGCGTCGTCGGGGCGCGAGATCTCCACGAGCACCGATATCAGCGACAGCAGCAGTCCGAGAATGATTCCCGGCACGACCCCGGCTATCAGGATCGCCAGGGTTACGCCCATGCCGATCGCGAACTCGATGCGGTCGACCTTGTACAGGGTCGACAATGACGCCACCTCCAGCATGCCGATGGCGGTGACGATCAGGATCGCCCCCAGCGCCACCTTGGGCAGCAGGGCGATCAGGCCGGTCAAAAAGAACAGGAACAGGAGCAGGCCGGCCGCCAGCACCAGTTGCGCCACCTGCGACTTGCCGCCCGCCGAATCGACGATCGACGTCCGTGACTGACTGGCGGATACCGGAAAGCCCTGCCAGAGCCCGGCGAGAATGTTGGCCGAGCCGAGCGCGACCAGCTCGCGATTCGGATGGACCTCGTAACCGTTCTTTTCGGCGAAGGTCTGGGCCAGCAGGATGCCGTCGGAAAAGGCGAGAAAGGCGATCGCCACCGCAGCCGGCGCCAGCGCCGCGACGTCCGCCCAGCGCAGCCTGGGGATCGTCGGGTGCGGGAGGCCCGAAGGCACCTCGCCTACCAGCGCCACGCCATGGCTGCCGAGGTCGAGCGCGAAGGTGATCGCGATCGCCACCGCGCAGACGGCCAGCGCGCCGGGTATGCGCGGCAGCCAGCGGGCGAGTGCAAAGAGCAGGCCGATCAGCGCGACGCCGAAGGCGAAAGTCGCCAGGTGCGTCTCGGGCAACTTCTCGATCACGGTGAGGACGATTTCGAAGAATTCCTCGCCCTCGGTCTTGATGCCGAACATCTTGCCCAGTTGTGTCGCGACCAGGACCAGCGAGGCGCCGTTCAAATAGCCGATCAGCACCGGGCGCGACAGCAAATCGGCGATCACGCCCAGTTTCAGGCGCGCCGCGAGTATCAGCACGGCGCCCGAGAGCAGGCTGAGGACGGCCGCCAGCATGACGATGCGTGCCGGATCGCCGCCGGAAAGCGGCAGGATCGCCGAACCGGCCAGCAGGCCGATCGCGGCATCCGGCCCGGAAATGACGTGCCGCGAACTGGAGAACAGGGCGTAGCCGATGGCTGCCGCCAATGCCGCGTAGAGGCCGGTAATCGCCGGCAGGTGCACCAGTTCGGCGTAAGCGATGACCGACGGAATCGAGACGATGCAGGCCGAAAGCCCGGCGACCGCATCCTTACTCAGCCATGTGAGGCGATATTCCCTGAGCGTGGCGAGCAAGGGCAATCCGGACTGCAGGTACTTGGAAAACGAGGCCACGTTCATGGGTCAGGCTCCCGGTGAAAAGCGCAGTGCGGAAATATACTACCTTGCGCCGCTGCACAAGCGAAAAGCGAAAGCCCGGAAATTTCAAGTCATCAGCCCGAGATAGCTGCGGGTCAGTGGCGGCCCCCAGAACAGGGCAATGATGCCGGCAGCGGCAAGATACGGGCCGAAGGGAATGGGTGTGTTGCGTCCGTGGCGGCTGAAGACGATCAGGCTGATCCCGACGATGGCCCCGACGATCGACGACAGCAGGATGATGACTGGCAGCATCTGCCAGCCCATCCAGGCACCGAGCGCGGCGAGGAGTTTGAAGTCGCCATAGCCCATGCCTTCCTTGCCAGTCGCCAGCTTGAACAGCCAGTACACCGACCACAGGGTCAGATAGCCGGCCATGGCGCCAATGACTGCCGAGGAGAGGTCGACATAAGCGCCGGCCAGATTGAGCGTCAGGCCGATCCATAGCAGCGGCAGGGTGATCGAATCCGGCAGCAGTTGGGTGTCGCAGTCGATCGCGGTCAGGGCGATCAGCGCCCAGAGGATGATCAGTGCCCCGATCGCTTGCGGCGTCGGCCCGAAATGCCAGGCGGCGTATGCTGAAAGCAGGCCGGTTGCCGCTTCGACGACCGGGTAGCGCAGTGAGATCGGGGCGGCACACTTCGAGCATTTCCCGCGCAATAACAGGTAGCTGATGATCGGAATATTCTCGAGGGCGGTTATCTGGTGGCCGCAGGCCGGGCAGCGGGAGCGCGGTCGCGCCAGCGACAATGCTTCCGTAGGTGATGGCGATTCACCCCGCAAATCCGCGCACTGTGCCTGCCATTCCAGCTCCATCATTCTGGGCAGGCGGTGAATGACGACGTTGAGGAAGCTGCCGACACAGAGACCAAGCAGCCCGGCTACGGCAGCCAGGCCGCCCGGCGAATCGAAAGCCATCAAATCACGGCGCCCAGCTTGAAGATCGGCAGGTACATCGCAACGACCATGCCGCCGATCAAAGTCCCAAGGACCACCATGATGATCGGTTCCATCAGGCTGGAGAGGGCTTCGACGGCATCATCGACTTCCTGTTCGAAAAAGTCGGCGACCTTCGAAAGCATCGAATCAAGCGCGCCTGATTCCTCACCGATCGCGACCATCTGCGTCACCATGTTGGGGAACAGATTGACGTTGGTCATCGCATTGGTGAGGCTGGTGCCGGTCGAGACCTCCCCTTGAATCTGCTTGGTGGCGGCCTTGTAGACGTAATTGCCGGCGGCGCCGCCAACCGAATCCAGCGACTCGACGAGTGGCACGCCGGCGGCGAACATTGTGGACAGCGTGCGCGACCAGCGTGCGATCACCGCCTTGCGGATGATGTCGCCGAAAATGGGCAGGCGAAGGAGCAGACGGTCCATCGCCATCTGTACCTTTTCCGAGCGCTTCCAGGCCTCGAAGAAGAAGTAAAGGCCACCGAATATGATGCCGAAGATTGCCCACCAGTAGGCGACGAAGAAGTCCGAGATGGCGATGACCAGCAGGGTCGGGGCGGGCAGGTCGGCGCCGAAGCTCTTGAACACGTCCTTGAATGCCGGGATGACGAAAATCATGATCACGGCGGTGATGATGAAGGCGACGACAATGACGGCGATCGGGTAGAACAGCGCGGACTTGATCTTGCTCTTGATGGCAAGAATCTTTTCCTTGTAGGTCGCCAGCCTTTCGAGCAGGGTATCCAGGATCCCGGCCTGTTCGCCGGCGGCAACGAGGTTGCAGTAAAGGGCATCGAAATACAGCGGATACTTGCGGAAAGCCTGCGACAGCGAACTGCCGGTTTCGACGTCGGCCTTGATGTCGAGCAGGAGTTTTGCAACCGCACCGTTGGCATGCCCGCGACCGACAATGTCGAAAGCCTGGAGCAAGGGCACCCCCGATTTCATCATCGTGGCGAGTTGGCGTGTGAAGAGGGCGATTTCCTTTTCAGTGACCTTCCCGCCAACCTTGAAGCGCGCCTTCTTGACCCGGGCGCTCATTATCCCCTGACGGCGCAGGCTGGTCTGAACCACTGCCTCGCTCGCCGCACGCATCTCGCCGCGAACCTGCTTGCCGTCGCGGTTCTTTCCTTCCCAGACGAAGGTGTGTTCCCTGATTGTGAGGGTTCTAGCCCTTGCCGCGGTAGCCATCCGTTATCCTTCCCCGTTATACGTTCGTTGTGCTCAAAACCTCGTCGAGCGAGGTCAGGCCCTGTTTCACCTTGAGCAGGCCAGATTCGCGCAGGTTCCTTACCCCCTCGCGCGCAGCCTGTTCCGCCAGATCCATTTCACCTGCTCCACTCATGATCAGTCGCTGGATTGCCTCGGAAACAGGCATGACCTGATAGATACCGACGCGCCCCTTGTAGCCGGTACCCTTGCAGCGCTCGCAACCGCCTGGGCCGAAGAGGGTCCATGAGCCGTCGAGGTCGACGTCGGTGAAACCAGCATCGAGAAGGGTCTTGCCCGGTACGTCGATCGGCTTCTTGCAGTTGCACAGACGGCGCGCCAGGCGCTGCGCTGTTATGAGCAGAACGCTCGAGGCGATGTTGAAGGTCGGCACGCCCATGTTCATCAGGCGGGTAAGGGTGGCCGGGGCATCGTTGGTGTGCAGCGTCGACATGACCATGTGACCGGTCTGGGCGGCCTTAATGGCGATTTCCGCCGTTTCCAGGTCACGAATCTCGCCGACCATGATGATGTCCGGGTCCTGGCGCAGGAAGGCACGCAGGGCCACTGCAAACGTCAGCCCTGCCTTGTCGTCGACGTTCACCTGGTTGATGCCGGCCAGGTTGATTTCGGCGGGATCCTCCGCGGTTGAGATGTTGACGCCGTCCCTGTTCAGGATGTTGAGGCAGGTGTAGAGCGAAACCGTCTTGCCGGAACCGGTTGGCCCGGTAACCAGCACCATGCCATAGGGGCGGCTGATGGCGTCGAGCAGTATCGCCTTCTGTTCCGGTTCATAGCCGAGGGCCTCGATCCCGAGCGTCGCGGAGGTCGGGTCGAGAATACGCAACACGATCTTCTCTCCCTGCAGGGTTGGCAGGGTGCTCACCCGGAAGTCGATGGCACGGTTCCTCGAAAGGACCAGCTTCATCCTGCCATCCTGGGGAACCCGCTTTTCGGCGATGTTCAGGCGGGAAATGACCTTGATCCGCGATGCAATCTTGTCCTTGATCGCCAGTGGCGGAGTCGCAACCTCGCGCAGGACGCCGTCGACGCGAACGCGAATCCGATAGAACTTCTCGTAGGGTTCGAAATGGATGTCCGATGCGCCATCGTTGATCGCGTCAAGCAACATCTTCTGAATGAACCGGACCACCGGCGCATCATCGATTTCCTGCGATGCCGCCTCATCGGC
>WBZM01001005.1_pt1 | contig 31625 bp, 33 predicted proteins | sample 5204271 | NCBI WGS metagenome assembly WBZM01 (sample SAMN12344346, study PRJNA552823) | activated sludge metagenome | biome: Activated sludge suspended growth; feature: Nitrification reactor; material: Wastewater; isolation source: activated sludge from nitrification reactor of wastewater... | reverse complement strand
GCCACCGGCTTCTCGCCGACCGACTTCGCCCGGCCCGGCGACTTCATGGCCAGCCTCCCGGCCATCGAGCAGCGCCCGCATCCGCCGATTCCCCCCGAGGCGGCCGACACGGTGGTGGGCAGGGCCTTCGCCGCGGCCCTCGCCGAGCGCTATCGCCTCACCGCCCTGACCACCGGGGCTTATGTCGAGATCCCCTTGCACGAAATGCACCAGCGCGCCCACCGCAGCGTCCCGTGGGGCAGGGCCTTGGCCACGGCATACCTGGTCTATGCGCAGATCCTGCGGTACGAGCGCGACCGGATGCGCGGTCTCCCCGAGGCGCGCTACCGCAGCTTCCTCGTCGACTACGCCCCGGTGCTGCCCTACCTCCAGCAGAAGGACATCGCCGACTACCTCGGGATCTCGGAGGTCGGCGTCAGCCGGATCGCCTCGCGAGTTCGCCGCTCCCAAGCCTCGGACTGAGGACTCGTCGGGGCCCGAGGCAGGTATGCCGTGTGGCCACCCGCCGCTGCCCGCCCGCTGACGGCCCGGTATGCCGTGGCACCCCGCCCGCTTACAGTCGAGGAATGGCTCCCTCTCCAACGGATCCCGAGCTGACCATCGAGCTGACCATGACCGAGTTGCGAGCGGTTACGGCATACGCACGCGCGTGTGCCCTGCCCACCCTCGGGATCTTCACCCGCGCCGAACCCCACGACCCGCGGCCGGCCGCCGCGCTGGAAGCCGCCCGCGTCTTCGCCGAGGGCGCACCCCGATCCCGCCTGCAGCGCACTGCGGCCGTCGATGCCAATCGGGCTGCGACAGAGGCGTCTTCGCAGGCAGCCAAGCACGCGGCATACGCAGCGGGTGCGGCAGCCGGGGCGGCATACCTGCATCCACTCGCGAAGGCGACCCAGGTGCGGCACATCCTCGGAGCGGGCGCGTATGCCGCCCGGGCGGCGGAGATCGACCAGGGCGAGGATCGGGTGGTGGCCGAGTACCTTGTCGCGGGCGCCGTGAGTCGGGCGACGCCGGTGGTGCCCGAGGTGTTGGGCCGCTATCCGCGAGCGCCGCAGGGACGCAGCCGAGTGGCCGTGCTCATGCGGCAGATCGACAGCCTGCTGCGTGATCCGGCGCCGCCGATGAGACCGGCGAGCGACCCGGGGCCGTTCTTCCATGGCACGCGGGCCGACGTCGGGGTCGGCGAGGTGCTGACTCCGGGGTGGCGGTCCAACTACGGGTCGCAGCGGCCGGCGAACCACATCTACTTCACCGCTAGTGCCGTTGGAGCTCCGCTGGCGGCGGCGTTGGCGCGGGGCGAGGGCGCGCCGCGGGTCTATCGGGTCGAGCCGCTCGGTCCTTATGAGGACGACCCCAATGTCACCGACAAGCGCTTCCCCGGCAATCCGACGCGGTCTTATCGCACCCGCGAGGGACTCCGGGTCGTCGAGGAGGTCCTGGGGTGGGAGCCGGCGCCGGAGGCTCAGGTCGCGGCAATCCGGTCGCGGATGACCGAGTTGGCCGAGTTCGGGATCGAGGCGCTGGACTGAGCACCCGGCACCCGGCATACGTCATACGGCATACGTGGTAGCGAAACCCACGCTCTGACGTGGGTTTCGCTACCACTTGCTGCACAACCGCCTCGGTATGCCGTGCCCGTCGCCTATCCGTCGGGTCAGGATTCCCACCAGCGCAGGATGCGCAGGGCCTGCAGGGTGACCCAGCGGGACGGCATACCGGGCTCTTCCATGCGCTGCCAGACGCGACCGCGCGGGAGGTGGTCCAGCGGCCAGCGGCCCTCGGGGTCGCGGCGGGCGCGGAGTTGCTCGACGGCCTCGGCCGCGCGCGGATCGGGCGAGGCGTGCGTGAGCGCGGCGGCGGCGCGGAGGTAATCGAGCGCGCGGAGCGTCGTGTAGTGCCAGCGCGGCGGGAAGGTGAGCCGCAGGAACTGGTCGGCGGCCGGGACGCCGGTCGAGAGGCGGCGGAAGAGGTGCCGCTGGAGGAGGTAGTCCTCGCCGGCGGCGCGAGCCGCGCAGGCGGCAGCTTGGGATTCGGGAGTGCCTGCGGTGGAGCGCTCGAACTCCAGCAGGCCCTCCAGGACGTTGATCGTCGAGTGGAACGACGAGCGGGTCGATCCGTTGGCTCGCTCGCAGTTCCAGCCGCCGTCGGGTTGCTGCTCGCTCACCAGCCTCTCGACCAGCGGGGCCATGTCGAGCCGGCCGGCGCCGAAGTAGCAGCCCAGAGCGACGGTCCGGCCGTTGATGCACTCCTCGACCTCGCCGCCCCAGAACGGAAGGTCGTCGTACTCCCACCGGGCGTTGGCGCCCACCTGGCTGACGATGTCGCGAGCGCGGTCGGTGGCCGGGTCGAGGCCGAGGACCATGAGTTCGTGCAGGACCGGGAGGGTCGAGGTCCACGGCTGGCCCTCGGCCTCGAAGAGCTCGCGAGAGAACGGGCTCGGGAAGCACGCGCCGCCGGCCCACCGTCCGTCCTCGTCCTCTTGGGCCAGCAGGTGGGCACCCCAGCCCTCGTGCTCAACGCGGGCGCGCTCGGCCTGCCACTGCTCGCGCGGGGCATCGAGCAGGTCGCGCATGACTTGCCACCGGATCGCCGGGTCACCGGCGAGCAGCCAGTCGATCACTGCCGGCTCGATCCGGTCCGACTCGCCAAGGTGCGCCATCGCCTCACCGTAGCCCGACCACAGGCCAGATGAAGGAGAGTGACCCCGTGCGCGCCCGAAGTTGGGTGCGCCGTGCGGACTACGTGCTCAGACAGCTTGAGAGGTCGACTTTCCGACGTACCTCCGCAACGAATCGCGGCACCCCGCAGCGGTCAAGAGCCGCAAGCAAGGAGTAGGTCGCACAGGGTCGCTGGGTACAGGACGCAGGTGTCGAGGAAGACCGGGAAGGCCATCGGTCAGCGCATGGCCGGGGGGAGGCCATCCGTCGCGTCATAGAGTCCTGTCTCGACTCCGACCTGAACCATCTCGTCGATGGCGTCGCGCCGTCGATGACGCACACCCTCTTGGTAGGCGATCAAGTCAGCTAAACGAACGTATCGGTGCCGCCCGGGACGCTTCATGGGAAGCTCACCACGATCCAGGATCCTGACGAACGTCGGACGCGAAATGCCGAGATAGTCAGCGGCTTCCTGCGTGGTGAGCATGGCGTTGAGTGGCGCGACGTTGACTCCCATCCCGCTGACCAGCGCGTCAGCGACCTGCTTCAGCACATCCAGCAGTGACTCGGGGATCTCCGTGCGCTGGCCATCCGACCCCACGATGGCCGGCCGTTGCGAAGGCGCCTGTCGGCCTACACGCTCGAGAGCAGCGACGAAGTTGATGATCTCAGGACCATGCGAGTCCTCTGGGAGGTATGTGCGGGCATCGGCAGCAGAGGCCATGCGGACCATTCGCCAAGTGTGCGTTAAAACGAACAAAACGAACAGACGTCGTCGCCGCGGCCGTCTGCGGGGACGCCTGACGGGACGTCGCGGTCGCCTCGAACGAGTGCAGGGATTCTCGTATGCCGTCGCCGCGCCGAGGTTCATACTGCGGGACACCGGGTAGCGCAGTCTTGCCGGCGAACCAAGACTTGAGGAGGCCGCATGGCGGAGTACCTGATCACCTTCAACGACGAGTGGGTGGCCGAGCACACGCCGGAAGAACTGGCCGCAAAAGCGGCGGCCGGACGGGCGGTCATCACCCAGATGCAAGCTGACGGCGTGCTCATCTTCTGCAACGGAGCGCTCGACCGCTCGTCCGTGGTTGGCCATGCGGTGGCCCGTGACGGCGGCGCGGAGTGGGTCGAGGGGCCGTTCGTGGAAACCGAGCAGCACGTGGGCGGTTTCGCCATCGTCGACGCGCCCGATGACACGACCGCACGGCGATGGGCCGAACGGTTGGCCGTCGCGCTGGACTGGCCGCAGGAGGTGCAGCGCTTCCGCGGGCCGGGTCATCGCGCCCGCCCCTAGCTCCACTACCGAGATCAGCGGAACGGCTCAGCCCTGGCAGAGGCAGAACGGGTGCCCGGCCGGATCAAGGAACACCCGGAACGACGTGCCCGGCTGGTGCTCGTGCTTGACCGCCCCGAGCGCGATCACTGCCGCCTCGGCGGTGTCGAGATCGTCGACGTCCACGTCGATGTGCATCTGCTGCGGCCGATCCTGCCCCGGCCACTGCGGCGCCACATAGCCGTCGACCTGCTGGAAGGCGATCGAGTCACCGTAGTCGGCGCGGATCGAGCACCAGTCGTCCTCGTCTCGGACGACCTCCCAGCCGAGCAGCGCGCCGTAGAACTCGGCGAGCGCCCGCGGGTCGGGGCAGTCCAGGACGACGACGGGAAAGCGCGCGATGGCCATAGCCCGGATGCTAGTGGTCGCCTCCCGAGGAGGCGGCCGGCATACGGGCCTGACGGAACGGCGACTGCGCGAGGTATGCCGTGGCCGCCAGCAGCCCCGCGGCCGCCACTCCCAGCGCGATCCGGTTGCCGAAAGTGTGGGCGATCCACCCACCCAGGGGTGCGGCGATGGCGATGCTGCCCCAGTTGACCGTGCGGATGGTCGCGTTCATCCGCGCGCGGAGCCGGAGGGGCGGCCACCGATGTGGCTCGGCAACGTCTACGCCACCGTCACCACGCTCCATGTCGCCCTCGCCTGCAACGATCACGTGGACCACACCGACCATGCCGGTCTTTCGGTGGTCACGGCCGTCCAAGCCAAACTCGCTGCGGTCGCCCAGCGGATGACGCCATGGCTCTTCACCCGCCAGGAACCGCAGCCTGCACCGTAGTGAGCGCTGGTCCGGATGTGTGGCGCTAGCAGCCTGACACCGAGCCCGGCGGCCACTGGCCCCGTTGACTAAGGCACGAGGTGAATGGGCGACCCGTCATCGAATCGCAGGATGCCGAAGTGGCGACGGTCCAGGCTCACGATGGTTCGGGTGCGGTACGCCTGGGCCAGCACGACGCAGGAGGCGTCCGTCAGACCGATCGGCACGTCCGCATACCTCTTGACCACACGAGTCGCCTGGACGAGTCGCTCGCGCTCCATGGTGGCCAACTCCCACGCGCCTGCGCCCAACTCGGCGAGCACCGCCTGCTGCGCCTGTATGCCGTGTCGGCTCAGCACCAGGTAGTCGAGCTCGGCCAGGACGTAAGGCGACACGACGAGCAGCTCATCGCTGGACTCGATGGCCGCCGACACGGCCTTATGCGCCGGCTCACTGGCGTCGAAATAGGCCAGCAAGGCGCTGGTGTCGACGATCACTGGCCGAAGCCCTCCGCCAGGAGTTCGTCGACTCGGTCGGCGATCGGTTCGCGGCCGTGGAACAGGGCGCCCCGCGGCTCAATCCGGGTCTTGACCAGGGTGCTGCGCAGCGCATCACGCACCACTTCCGCCTCCGACACACCCCGTCGTCGCGCCTCGACCTCGACGGCACGCTTGATGTCGTCGGGCAGGTACAGGGTGGTCTTCATGCCATATATGGTACCTGCGGTGGTAGACCTCCGCGCTGAACCCCCGCGATGTGCGGGCGCCCGTTGCCATGAAGGGGTCGTTACATGTAACGTGATCAACATGGCCGTACGGCACAGAGTGAGTGCATACCGCGAGCGGATGCGTGCTCAGGGTTTGCGCCCGGTGCAGATCTGGGTGCCTGATGTGCGCTCGCCTGAATTCGCCGCGGAAGCCCACCGCCAGTCTGTGCTTGTCGCGTCGTCTGCGAGCGCCATTGAGGATATGGACTTCGTCGAAGCCGTCTCCGAAGACTGGGCCGAATGAGGCGCGGTGACATCGTCACCGTTGCCGGTGGCGTCTACGCGAGCAAGCCTCGCCCGGCTTTGGTGGTCCAGGACGATCGGTTCGATGCCACAGATTCACTCACCGTGTGTCCCCTCACGACGACCGACGTGGAAGCCCCATTGCTCCGCGTCGCAGTTCCCGCCAACGCCGAGACTGGCCTGAGCCAAGACTCCTACGTGATGGTCGACAAGATCACAACCGTCCGTCGGAGTAATGCCCACGCCGTGCTTGGACGACTCGACGGAACCACACTCGTGGCGTTCGAACGTCGACTTCTCGTTTTCCTCGGCTTCGGAGCCTGACATCAAGGAGGCCGGCGCAGGCGGTGATCGGCCGTATCGGGAGCTTCCCCCACTGCCGGTAGCCCCTCGTGCGGCCGAGTTCGAGCCGGTTGAGGAGGAACTGGATCAGGGTGAGCGGGGCGAAGGTGCGGTTCCACGCAGCCGGTAGCAGTTCACGCGGCGGAGCACGCCAGCAGCGCGGTTGCGGTCCCCTACGTCCATTCCGCGGTGGGCGAGCAGCTCGGCCTGCTGGTTGTACGTCCGGTACGCCTTCACCTCATCGAGCATGAGGCGAGCCTCGAGAAAGTGAAGACCGGCCCTGGACCTGTCGCAGCAGGCGGAACCGGTCGTGATCCACCAGCCAAGGGCGGTATAGAACTCGGTGGCTCGGTCGACGCTCTCGATCGGACAGGTGATGACGAGGCTCATGACTGGTGACGCCTTCAAAATGAAAGTGTCTTGACAAGGCCTGTGCTCGGCGTGGGCTTGGGCCTGGGTATCGGTAAGCCGCGTCGTCAGTGAACCGGCGGGCATGCGACCTCGTCGGCGTCGGAGTACGCACTCTCAAATGGCCGTCCAGACGAGCCTCTACTCTCACCGACTCTCAAAGCCCTCGTCCAACGTTCATTTTCCGACGCGGCCGGCATCAACGCGCTAGTCGGAGTGGGTGCGCAGGTAGCGGCCGAAGTGGGGGACAGTGAAGGCGATCTGGCCGCGCTCCCCCGAATAGATCAGCCCCTTCTTCATCAACGAGTCGCGCGCTGGCGACAGCGACTGCGGGCGCTTACCCAGCCTCGCTGCGACCGCTGAGGTTGCCACGGAGTCGGCATCGCCCGACCCGGCGTCGGCCATCGCCCGGAGGTACTCCCGCTCCGCCGGCGTCGCCCGTTCATAGCGCGACCCGAAGAACCCGACCGCCAACTCCCCCTCGGCCTCGGGCGCCGCAATAGCCACGTCGTCAGCAGAGATCTCCGGCCCAACCGCGTTGTCCCACACCGCTTTCCCGTATGCCTGCACGAAGTAGGGGTAGCCGGCGGTCACGGCATACATCGCCTCTAGTGCGTCCGCGCTCCAGGAGGCACCCTCTTCCGCAGCCGGCGCCTCCAACGCCACTCGCGCCGCCGCCTCGTCGAGCCGGTCGATCCGCGAATAGCGGAACAGCCTCTCCGAGTATGACTTTGACGCCGACAGCACGGCGGGCAGATGCGGCAGCCCAGCCCCCACGATGACCACCGGCAGCCCGGTTTGCGAGATCTCGTGCGCCGCCGCGCACAGCGCCGACACGTCGGCGGCGCCGAGGTCTTGCATTTCGTCGATGAAGATCGCGAGCCCCGAACCACGGTCGGCCGCCAACCCGCCGATGTCGGTGAGCACTTCGAGCAGGTCGATCTCGATGTCACCCGAGTCGGCCCGTCCGGTGACCGCGGGCGCGTCGATGCCGGGGTTCCAGCGATCACGCACCGACGAGGTCGGCCCACGCTGCGCAAACGCCTTGAGCACCCCCAACACATGCTCCACCTCGTCCGGCCGCGGATGCCCCAGCTCGCGCACCGCCATGTGCAGCGCCGCCGCCAACGGCCGCCGCAGCGACTGATCGGGCCGCGCCTCCAATTTGCCTGTGCCCCAATGGGCTCTGACGGCCGCCGACCGTAATGCGTTGAGCAGCACCGTCTTTCCCACGCCACGCAATCCGGTCAACACGACCGACCGCTCCGGACGCCCCCGAGACACCCGCTCCAGGGTCACGTCGAAGGCGTGCAACGGCTCGTCGCGGCCGGCCAGCTCGGGCGGACGCTGCCCCGCGCCAGGGGCATAGGGGTTCCGGATCGGGTCCACGATTGGACTGTATGCCGCTCTCTAGCAAGAATCCGATATTGACGGATACTTCGGTATGCCGTGTCCCGCCCCGACGCTCAGCCGCCCATGTGGCGGCGCCGGCCGCGGGTGTGCACCGCCACCTTGGCCGCGAGGGTGGCGTAGAAGGCCGGGTCGTGCAGATAGCTCATGTGATTGGCGATGAGGGTGCCGTCGTAGGCGAAGTCGCTGTCGTGCGCGCCTGGCACGCGCCCCTCGGTCGGGAAGCTCAGCACGTCACTGGACGACCAGGCGTTCCAGAAGTAGCCCACCGTGTCATCGGCAAACGGCCGCGCGTCGGGATCGGTCGCCTCCAGGAACACCCCGAGCTCGACGAAGAACCCGACCTGACCACCCGATGCACACCAAAAGTCCACTCGCACACCGGGATCGAAGGCCGTCAGGGTGTCATAGACCAGCTGACCACCCATGCTGTGCGTGAGCACGACCAGCGGCTCACCCACCTTGCCCGCAGCTGCCGCCTCGTGCAGCCCGTCGACCACCCGCTCGATGATCGGCCCCGGCGCTCCCGGCCGCCCGCGTCCGTCGAGATAGCGCAAGATGTCGCCGACGAAGATCGGCAGGATTCCCGCAAAGGGCCGCCGCACCCCACCCATCGCGCGGCGAATTCCCTTGCGCCCCTGGGCAACCAGGTCGGTCCGCACCGGCCGGATCACCCGCCCGAGCGCCGGGTCCTCCTGCCGCAACCGCTCCCGCACGAGGTCGTCGACGAAGGCCCGCTGTCGCCGCGGCGACCGCGCCGCCAGTTGAGACCGCAGCGCGCTCTCCCCCACGACATCCCACACCGCGCGCACGACCGCAGCCCATTGCGTCGGCGGAAGCGCCTCGAAGAGCTCGCGCTGTAGCGCCTCCCCCAGCTCGGCCGGGGTGAGTGCCGCGAGATTGGGCACGTCGTCAAGAGCAACAGGCAGCGGGTATGCCGTGTCGCCGGCTTCCAGCCCCGCCTCCAGTCCTGCGTCCACATCGGAATCGGCGTCGGCCACCTCGACACCGGCGTCGACCTCAAGGCCCGCATTGACGGTGAGACCCGGCGTCACCGCAGCCGCCAGCGGCACCCGGGGACGCATCCCGAGGTCGCCCCAGTAGACCCGCACTATGGCCACGCCATCGGGGTCGGCGGGCCGCACTACGGGCGCGACGTGCTCGCGCAACATCGCCTCGACGACCGGCCAATTGGCTTCGCGGGCAAAGCGTTCCACCATAGGAAACTGCGGGTCGTCCTCGTCCCGAGTGGCGACGCCGTGGACAAAGACAATCGCCATGTCAGCTCAATTCAGTGACGGCGAAGACCTCGTCGGGGTGGGCGATCGACTCTTGCTCGGCCACCAACCGCATCTCCCCGAACCCGCCCCGGTGAGTGGCTTCCAGCACGGCATACATGGTCGCGGCCGTGCGCGAGAGTGCGACCCGGGGGCCGTCGGTGAGGAAGTGCGCGAGGAAGATCGCGGCCGTCGCGTCGCCGCCGCCGCGGACGATCATGTCGAGCATGGGGGTCGTGACGATCCACGCGCCCTCGTCGCTCACGCAGGCCATCTGGATCGAGCCTGCTGGCGTCGCGTCGGTCAGCACCGACGTCACGAGCACCGTCGAGGGGCCGCCCGCGCGCACCCGAGAAACAGCTTCGAGCAGATCCGCCTCACTGCGCACGGTCATCCCGGACAGGTAGTCGAGCTCGAACTGGTTGGGCGTGAGGATGTCGGCCTGCGGCCTGACCGAGTCGCGCAGGTATTCCGGAATGCCTTCTCGCACAAAGAAGCCGCGCCCGACGTCACCCATGACCGGGTCACAGCAATAGATCGCCTTCGGGTTGGCTTCCTTGACCCGCGCTACGGCATCCAGGACCACCGCCCCCATCGGCTCGGCGCCCAGATAGCCCGAGAGCACCGCGTCGATCGACGGGAAGACGCCGCGCTCCTGCACCCCCAGCACCACCTCGGCCACATCGGCCGGTGCCACGAGCGGCCCACGGGTCGCGCCATAGCCGGTGTGGTTGGAGAAGGTCACGGTGAGCACGGGATAGACGTCGTGCCCGAGCCGCTGCAGCGGGAACACCGCCGCGGAGTTGCCGGCGTGCCCAAAGGCGACGTGCGACTGGATCGACAGGATATTCATGCTCGGCTCCCGCTCCGGCGGCTGGTGGGTGGTGGTTGGTGGGTGGTGGTTAGTGGGTGGTGGTCGAGCGGGGGATCAGTCGGTGACAACGGGGCGGCCGCCGGACTTCCAGCCGCGCATCCCACCGCGCAGCACCGCGGCATCGACACCGTTCTCCCGCAGGTATGCCGTGGCGCGCAGTTGCTTGGTGCCGCCACCGCAGCTCACCGCGAGCGGCTTGCCGAGGGATGCCGCCAGCGCCCGCACCTCATCCAGGCGGGACGCCAGCTGACCCACGGGGATGCTCAGCGCTCCGGGCGCGTGGCCGGCCCGATAGTCGGCGGCATCCCGCACATCGATGATCAGCGCATCGTCGGGCAGGTCGACGGGGTCGACCCTCGGGAGGTCAGCGGCGGCTTCGGGCGGCAGCGATGCGGGCACGGCGTCCATACCCTCATCTTCGCACCGCGGGCGCATCCGACCCGTCGATCCGTCAGCGCCAGCGACGCCTACTTAAGCAGGCGGGACATCCGCCGGTCGGCGAGCGGCTTGCCGCCGGTCTGGCAGGTCGCGCAGTACTGCAGCGACGAGTCTGCGAAGGACACCTCCCGCACCACGTCGCCGCACTCGGGGCACGGCATACCGGTCCGCCCGTGCACCCGCATCCCCGCGCGCTTGGCGTCCTTCAACTCCGCGGCGGGCTTGCCCGAGGCGGCGTCCACCGCGCCGCGCAGGGTGGTGAGGAGCGCGGCATACAGGCGCGAAACTGCTTCGGGCGGAAGGGAAGCCGCGACCGCGAAGGGCGAGAGCCTCGCGACGTGCAGCACTTCGTCGGAGTAGGCATTGCCGACCCCGGCGAGCCACGACTGGTCGCGCAGCAGCCCCTTGATCTGCGTGCGCCGTCCCGCCAGCAGCCCCGCGAAATCCGCCTCAGAGAAGCCGTCAGCCAGCGGGTCCGGCCCGAGTCGCGCGATACCCGGCACCTCCTGCACGTCGCGGACCAGGTATGCCGCGAGCGACTTCTTGGTGCCGGCCTCGGTGAGGTCGAATCCCGACCCGTCCGACAGGCGCACCCGCAGCGCGATCGGACTCTTCCCGGGCCGAATCACCGTGGTGGGCAAGGCATCCGAGAACCGCAACCACCCAGCCCGGGCCAGATGAAAGACCAGATGTATGCCGTCCACGTCGACATCGAGGAACTTCCCGTGCCGCGCAACCCCGTCGATGGGCGCGCCGACGAGAGCGGACGGCGGCGGGTCATAAGTCTTGAGCACCGAGATCGAGCCGAGCTCGACGCCGACGACCGCCAGCCCGACGATCCGCTCGGCGAGGAAGTCGACGAGGGCTTGGACCTCAGGCAGCTCCGGCATCCGGGATCACCCCCGCCGAATCAGCGCAGCTTGCCGACCGCGCGCAGCAGGCGCAGCAGGCCGTAACCGTCGGGGGCGTGATAGACCGGCGTCTCGCGCCGCTTCTTGGACCCCGCCCCACGCCCAGGGCTCGGCCGGGTCGCCAATTCCTCGGTCGACACCGGCAAACCGTGCGACAGCACCTGCTCGGCGGGGGTCAGCTGCCGGATCGCGATCGCCTCGACGCGCTTCGGGCGAGCCTCGGCGAAGTCCTGGTAGATCTTCGGGTCGTGCTGGCCATCGTCACCGATGAGCAGCCACTTGATCCGCGGGAAGTCGCCGGCCAACCGGTCGAGGCTGGCGCGCTTGTGGTCCTGGCCGCTGCGGAACCAGCCGGTGTTGGTCGGCCCCCAATCAGTAAGCAAGAGCGGGCCCGCGGGAAAGCCGTTGCGCCGCAGAAACCTGGTGAGCGTGGGCGCGGTGTTCCACGCCCCCGTCGACAGGTAGATGATCGGCACGCCGGGCCGCTGCTCCACCAGGGCCCGATAGAGCGGCGCCATCCCGGGCACCACGCGCCGCGCGCTCTCGTGGCGGAAGAAGGTGTTCCAGGCCGCGATCATCGGACGCGGCAGCGAGGTCGACAGCACGGTGTCGTCGATGTCGGAGACGATGCCGGTGCGCACCTGGGGGTCGATGATCATGACGCTGGCCTTGACCGGGTCGGCGCCGGGTGCCGCGATGGTCACTTCGTGCCAGCCCGGCGGCAACCCGTGGTCGCGGATGGTCGCGTCGATCAGGCCAGAGCGGTCACTGCGCACGTGCTCGACTCGATCGCCGATGTGCACCTCGACCGGCACCGTCATCGCCGGCGCAGTGAGGAAGGCCCGCCAGCCGCGGCGCTGCACATACGGCGAGCGCAACCCGCCGTAGGTGATGTCCTGACGCGGCTCGTCATCCTGCTCGTGCGGCCGGCCGAGCACGACCCGGCCGAAAACTCGGACGAAATCGGTCGACCCGTAACCCGTGTAACTGAGCACCCGGTTGGCCCACCGACGGCGGCGCAGCACCCGTTCGAGCTGCGTGTGCCAGGCGTCTTCGATGAGCGACGCCGCGTGGGGGCGAGACATGGCACGAGGCTATGGCATCCCCATGGCTCCGTGTGTGCAGCCAAGGCCCTCCCCCCGTTGCCCCTCTCCCAGTTTTGGTGTGGCGGATTGTGCGCCCTGGCGCACAATCCGCCACACCAAAACTCGTGTTGAGGGATCAGCGCCGTGCCCCGGGACGGGGTCGAGCCCGCGGGGGTGGGCGGACGGCATACGGTATGCCGTAACGCCGCACCGTCGCGGCGACCACCCGCACCCGGGTGGCGGGCACTACAGGAGGGCGCATGGGCACCTGGGCAGGCAACATCGAGCGAATCACCATGGAGAACTCGTTCTACCGCAAGGTGATTCACACGGGGAAGCACATGCAGCTGGTGGTCATGACGCTGCAGCCGGGCGAGGAGATCGGCCTGGAGGTGCACGGCGACATCGATCAGTTCATCCGGGTCGAGGAGGGCGTCGCCACGCTCAACACCGGACCAGCCAAGGACGTTGTCGAGCAGTCGGTTGCCATCGGCCCCGATTGGGCGGTCATCGTGCCCGCGGGCACCTGGCACAACGTCATCAACTCGGGGCTCGGGCCGCTGCGGCTTTACACGATCTACTCCCCCGCCGAGCACGCCGATGGCACGGTGCACCGCACCAAGGCTGACGCCGACGCCGACTCGCACCACCACCACTGAGCCGACCTCTGCATGGGTGACCTCGGCGGCGAGCTCGACCTCGACCTACACCGGCTGACGCCTGCCCAACTGCGGGCCCGCCGCACGATGAAGTGGACCACCTATCCCGACGACGTGCTGCCCATGTGGGTCGCCGAGATGGACTACCCGCTGGCCGAGCCGGTGCGCCGCGCCCTGCACGACGCGGTCGAGCGGGAGATGACGGGCTACCAATCGCAGCTGGTCATGCGCGAATACGCCGAAGCGATGGTCGACTGGCAGGCCTCGCAATCGCAGCTCGGTGGCTATGACTGGACGGTCGATGCCGCCGATGTCTTCACCGTGCCCGACGTCATGAAGGGCGTCGACCTCGCGATCCGCTTCTTCAGCGCGCCCGAGGACCCGGTCGTCATCCCCATGCCGGTATATATGCCGTTCTTCGACGTCGTTGCGCTGACCCGTCGGCCCCAGATGAAGGTGCCGATGGGGTGGGACGGGACACGGCATACCTTTGATCTGGCGGCGATCGACGCGGCGCTGGCCGCGGGCGGGCGCACCGTGCTCATCTCCAGCCCGCACAATCCGCTCGGGCGGGTCTTCACCCGCGCGGAACTCGCCGGGCTCGCCGAGGTCGTGCAGCGGCATGGTGCCCGGGTGATCTCCGACGAGATCCACGCGCCGCTCGTCCTCGACCACCCGCACATCCCGTATGCCGCGGTGTCACCGGCCGCCGCCGCGCACTCGATCACCGTGCTGTCGGCCTCCAAGGCCTGGAACGTCCCCGGCCTGAAGGCCGCCCAGGTCATCACGACCGCGCCCGGTGACCGCGAACGCTGGCTCGCAATCCCGTATTGGGAGCGGCTCGGGATGACGATCTTCGGGATGCAGGCGGGTATCGCGGCATACCGGGAGGGTGGCGCGTGGCTCGCGGAGGTGCTGGCGACGCTCGCGACGCACCGCACGCTCGTGGTCGACGCGGTGGCGAGTATGCCGGGCGTCCGCACCATCGCCAACGAGGGCACCTATCTGCAGTGGCTCGATTTCACGGCTCTGGAGTTGGACGAGGAGCCGAGCGAGTGGCTGTTGCGCGAGGCCAAGGTCGCGCTCAATCCGGGCGTGCCGTTCGGGGCGGCACCGCATACCCATGCTCGGCTCAATTTCGGCACCACCCGTCCGCTGTTGGAGCAGGGGCTCGAGCAGATCGCGGCTGCAGTCAGCGCGCGTTGCGGAGGTGGCTGAGCAGGAGTCCGACGGGGATGCTGACGGCCATCAGGGCGAGGACGGCTCGGTAAGCGCCGGTTCCGAGGCCGGCGCGGAGGGCGCGGGCGTGCCGTGCCGCCATGACCAGGGCGGTGACACACCCGAGGCCGCCGACGTCGACCACCCAGGGCGAGCTGGCGAGGGTGCCGGCGATGACGAGGGCGTTGGCGAGGTTCCAGGTCGCGAGCTGCTGCCAGCCGAGGCGCGCCGCGCGGTCCGAGACGGCCGGCTCCTCTGCGATCGTCGATCCCAGCGATCCCGGCGATCCCCCGTGGTCGGCGCCAATGCGGGCGCCTGCGGCGAGGTCGGTCCGGGCCAGCAGGCGGGCGGCCGCCATCGCGACTTGGCCCACCCCACAGACCAAGACCAGGTATGCCGCCGCCCAACTCCCGCGGGACAACGCCAGCGGGCCGGTCACGGCTGCTACGAGCCCACCGGCAATGACGGCGGCTGTGCCGAGCGCCGCCATCGCCAGGCCCGGACGATCCTGCGAGAGGGTCACTCGGCTGGCGTCGCGTCGCGTGCTGCGAGCAGCACGTCGACCTGGACGAACAGGATGTTGTTCTCCTGGTGGATGTGCGCGTGGGTGTCCTTCTCCATCGCCTCCAACCCGGCCAGCATGGCGCGGTAGGAACCGCACGCGTCGGTCGGGACGGCATACCCGGCTGTGAGAGAACGCAGTTGGCGCAGCAGACCACCGACGTGATCGTGCTCGGCGCGAAGCGTGGCGAGGCCCGCGCGAAGGTCTGCGGTCGGCACGGCTGCTCCGCTCTCCAGGCGCCGGATCATCGGGAAGACCCGACGCTCCTCGGCCGCCAGGTGCGGGTCGAGGTCGGCGACGATTGCCGCGAAGGTGGCGCGCACCTCGGCGAGCTCGGGGTGGCGGTCGCCGTGGACGCGGTGGACCTTGTCGACGAGCGCCGCAAGCCGCGGCATCTCGTCCCATAGGTAGGCGTGATGGGTGTCGACGATGTCGTGGGCGAGCGTGGTGAGGTCGCGTGGTGGGGTTGGTGCGGTCGCGGTAACGGTTGCGGCGGGATGCGCCGGTTCGGCGGGCAGGTCGAGGGAGCGCAGCAGGTCATCGACGGTGACGCCGGCGTCCTGGGCGGCTTGAGCCACGGTGCGATGGCCGTTGCAGCAGTAGTCGATTCCGGCCCTGTCGAGGACCGCGGCACGGCGCGCGTCCGCGACGACGAGACTGCCCAATGTCGCGGTGGGGGTCAGCGGGGCTTGGGGCGTCACGATCGCGGGCGTCAGGCTGGCAGGCATGTCTCTCCCGGTGCAGTTCACGGCGGACCCGTGGCGCGACCGCCGGTTTTTTTACTGTGGTTAGTGTAACAAATACTGGAGGTGATCTCGGCGATCCTGCTGAGGCCGACGTAGGCGCTCGCGGGTCACTCGCCGTTCCCGAACGGGCCTTGTCGGATGTCGGTGGTTTCCTCGGTGATACGCCGCCTGGCTGGGTTCGCGGTGCGCCCTCGGTACGGCGTTCTCCGCCCTTGTCGGGAGACTCGCGCGGCGCAGATGTCACTGACAGTCAAGAGATTGTCCTCTTGAATTGGCATGTGTGTTCGAGTAGAATCGGGCTATGACGATCAGTCGCCTCCACCCAGCACCTGCCGGCGGTATGCCGTGTGGTGCGGTGTCGGGTGGGGCCGGGTCTTCGGTGGTTCGGAAGGTGGCGGGGGTTCCGACTCGGTTGGCGGATCGGATGTTGGATCTGGTCTTTGCCCGGCTGGCTGATCCTGAGGTCGGCGTGGTGGTGTCGAGTGCTGACGTTGCGGAGGTCGACCGGGTCGCTCGTCGGGTGGAGGCGTTGCGGTTGGCGTTGGTGGCTCGGGCGGATGCGCAGCAGGTGCATCGGCGGTCGGGTCATTCCTCGACGTCGGCGTGGGTGGCGAGCGTGACTCGTTCTGGGGGTGCGGCGGCGCAGCGTGAGGTGGGGCTTGCGACGGCGTTGGCGGGCGGGTTGGACCGCACGCGTGAAGCGTTCGAAGCCGGGGAAGTTTCTGGCTCGAACGCCAGGATCGTCGTCAAGACCATGGACAAGCTGCCCAAGACGCTCACGTCGGTGGATCGGGAGAAGGTCGAGGCCGCGCTGGTTCGCGATGCCCGTCGGTTGGAGCCGGGCCGGTTGGATCGGGCGGCGAAGATGGCGTTGGCGGCTGCGGAGAAGACGGCCGCTGAGGTCGCTGACCATGTTGAGCAGCAACTGTTGGATGAGGAGCGTCGGGCCTACCGGTTGGCCACGGTGACCATGCACGATCTGGGGGATGGCACGACGAAGTTGGCGGCGACGTTGCCGACGCCAGCAGCGAAGATGTTGGGGAAGGTGTTGCAGTCGATGACCGCACCCCGGCGTGACCACCTGCGCAAGGCTGCCGAAGCCGCGTTGGCGGACGGGCAAACCCCGGCTGGGTGTCTGGATGACGGATCCGTCGCTGCTGACTTGTTGAGCGCCACCGGCACGCACGAACACCCGGCCTTCGGCGCCGGCGCGCAGACGACATCGTTCGCCAGCGCGCACCCATCGCTCGGCGTCGGGCGCACGTCCGGCGCTAGTGGTCATCGGGTTGAGGGTCGGAATGCGGACTGGGCCGACATTGACTGGGCGCACCGCCGCGGACGTGCATTGACTGAGCTGATCGAGCACCTGGACACCGAGAAGCTGACCGGGAAGGTCGCCTCCACCGTCATCATCACCATGACCGCCGAGCAAGCCATGGGCGCCGCGAAAGCCGCCGAGCTGCAAGCCGCTGTGCATGACCTCACCGGGACCCTTCTGGAGCTGAGTCCTTCCAGTGGAGCAGCGACCACCGACACGGGCGTGTTGATCTCCGCCAGTGCCGCCAGGCGGATTGCCTGCAACGCCGGGATCCTGCCGGTCGTCTTGGGTGGACCCGGACACATCCTGGATATGGGAAGACAGGAGCGGTTCTTCACCGAGCATCAACGCACCGCCCTCGCGACGATCTACGAGACCTGTGCCGCAGCCGATTGCGACCGACCATACGCGTGGTCCGAGCTCCACCACGAAGACCCCTGGTCCAAAGGCGGGTTGACCGACCTCGATCGGGCCGTGCCGCTGTGCGGATACCACCACCGGAAGATGCACGACCCCGGCTACCACCACCAGATCACCCGAGACGCACACGTGGACGGGCTCGAACACGGGCGTGGGGCGAAGACCGTCCGCTTCACACTGCGCGTATAAGGGCAGCTGCGTCCGAGAGCGAAGACCTTCCACGTCCGCAGCACCTCGCGGGCTGGAACGTGGCGTCCCAGCCCTTGATGGTGGTTGGTGCGTCAAGCGGCGGGCGCGGCGCTCCGGGTGGGAGGCGGGGAGAGCGACCTCGCGGGCGATGATGACGGGGCCTTGAGGGGCGATGACGACGGGGACTTCAAGGGCGACGACGAGGGGGTAGACGATGACGTTGACGAGGGCGAGAGCGTCGAAGACGGCGTCGCCCAGGCCTTCGACAGCGGGCCACCAGTGCCGGTCGACGTCGCGGGGTTGGCTTTGATCGAGGCGAGGTTGGGCACCGACGGATGCGCCCGCCCCATCGGGCCAGCCACCATCGCCTGAAACAGCGTGTCGGTCACCTGGCGCGCGAAGGCGACGCCCGCCGCGTTGACCGCAGTCCCACCGACCGCATTCGCCCATTGGATGGTCCCGATCGAGAACACCCCTGCCCCCGACGAGGCCGTGTAGTAGACCGCGTCATGGGTCGTCGTCCGTCCCGACCCACACGTGATCGTCGAGTGCGCCACCACCTGCAGCGAATCCGGCGTCCCCGCAATGGGGTACGCCCGGTCCGACTCGACCCCGACCAAGCCCGGGAAGGAGGTATCGCGGGTGACTCCGGTGCCGGCATACAGGAAGAAGTCGGGGGTGTAGATCGTGAAGGCGCCCGAGGCGGGATAGCACTCGTAGAGCAGTCCGAGCACGGAGTTCTCGGGATCGGGGGTTGGATCCTCGCGCCACTTCGCGGTCGTCGTCGCCCCGCGGACCGGGTCCTGAGCAGCGCGCGCCTTGAACCCGACCAGCACGCGCCCCTGCCGCTCGAAGCGGACCCGCCAGAACATCGCATTGCCGCCGAGGAAGGCGAGGTTGCTACCGGCATCGCGGGCCGCCTCGACAGCGCGGCGCATCGGCACCGTCCAGTACTCGTCGTGCCCCACCGAGGCCACGCCGGCCGTGCCAGCCAGGACCCCCGGCAGCTCGAGATCGGCCGAGGTGACATAGGCCGCGGGCATCCCCAGCTTCTCGGCGCGCTGCAGATACGGCAACGCATCGAGCAGGAAGTGCGAGGCGTTGTCGGTGTTGGGCCGGTCGAAACTCACCCGACTGGGCACGTCCGCACCGCCGCCGCCCTCGTAGAGCGAACCCGCGCCCCAGGTGTTGTAGGCCTCCCACGTTGCCGTCGGATTGACGACCACGAGCGCCCCGGCCAGGCTCGCCGGCCGGATCGTCATCGGCACATAGCGTCCCTTGCCGCCCCCCTGCAGCACGAGCAGGTAGCTCCCTGCCGGCCACTCCTGCGAGGGCACGGTAAGCAGCGGCTTCCACCCCGCGCTGACCAGCGGCGATCCGTTGATCCGCTCCACCGATGGAGGCGGTTGGGTGGGGGCGTCGAGGGGGTCGGATTGCCATACCTGGCGCGCTCCGGCACCGGCATACCAACCCATCCGGTATGCCGTGACCGTCACCTTCCCCAGCGCGGAACGCGCCATGAGCCGGAAGCTGTCGCCCGCGGCAATGCTGGCGACGTCGGTATATCCCGCCAGCTGGTCAATCTCCGCGACGCTCGCCACCTGCCAGGAGGCGCTACCGGGCTGCGCATTCTCGGCGATCGTGGCGGCGGATAGGGCGGCCCCGTGACTCGCAGCGTCGGTCGACGTGGACCTCCAGGGGTCCCCCTCAGTCGCGCGATCCCCCCTGGTGGGCTCACCGGCCACACTCCGCGTCGCGGAGACACCGGCGCTCGCGATCGTCGGCGTGATGGCCGAGTCTGAGCCGCCGGTGCAGGCGGCCAAGAGCCCGACAGCAAGGAAGGCAGGCACGAGGGTAGCCGCGCGCGAGCGAGGACGACAAGGCGTTGGACCGGACGGCACACCGCCATTCTCTCGCGCACGCCGGCGGGCTCGGGCGGTAGTGCCGGAACTTGCTGGCCCCAGGAGCGACTCAATACCGATCCACTTCCGGTTGCGGGGGTTCGGTGGGCGTGTCACTCTGTTTGGGTCGAACCCAACCGGCGAACACACCATTCGAGTTCCATCGACAGGGGAGAAATGGATCCGCATACTGAGGTAAATTGATGGCCGGTGTACTACGAGGTGCCTCCATACCCACCAACGAATTGGCTGTATGACTCCACGTTCTACAGCCGAATGGAAACCTGGGCCGCCTTCTACTACACCAATACGCCCACGAATTGGACCGGTCCTGGGCAGTTATTCAGTTACGGTGCGTACGTATCCAAGTCAGGTGCCCATGGGCAGGGGCGCGGATTCGATCTTTCAAGAATCTACCTCAAAGTGAGTGACATCGGCACACGCGTCTTCAACGGCCGATACGACGAATGGCGAAGCCTCACCGGAAGTTCGCTCACAATGACCCGAAAGTACTACTGGGCTGGCGCCGCCAGCCTTCACTACCACTTCCGGAACGTGCTCACGTACCTCTACAACAGCGATCATTGGAATCATATTCATATTGACATCTCGTATCAGGTTCATCAAACTCGAACTTCGACGCCACATCAATGGCTCAGGTTCAATTCGTTCAAGCGAGTTTGGCTTATATCTGGGGCTATTCACTCAGCATCGACGGCAACTACAGCGCGACGACTGCGAGCCTCGCGAGCCAAGCTTTGGCCCGTAGCGGCGCCGCTGGATCCTTGGGAACACAGAGCAACTGGCTCCGCTTCTGTCTGTCAACAACACGCTTCGGCACTGGAAAGCAAGCGTATTGACTAATCCGGCCTTGTTGTACGTCTTCCGCCACCACGACGAAGGCCGGGGCTAGCAGACTGCAAGTTGCCGGCCCGAGGCCAACGATCTTCTCTTCCATCCATATCGCATCCCGCCAGAGGAGCCGAAGGTGCAGCTACCCGATACCGGCCAACACGCCGAAACCCGTAACACCCCTATCGCCGCGATCATCAACGCTGAGGCGAACGGACCCACTCCCAAATCGGTGGTAAGCCGACGCGACATCGTCACCAGGGCCCTTCCCGCGGTTGTTCTGGTCAGCGTCGCAGCGATCACGCCCGCGTGGTTGAACAGCCGCACAAGCAGCAGCCCGGTGACGGCTCAACCCACCGCCGGGGGGTCAGTGTCCGTCGTCGGGAAACCGACGGGCGGCGAGCCAACCATACCTTTCCTTAGGGGCAACGAACTCGCTCGCGGGGGAAAACGAACAGCGCTGCCTTCGACCCTGGCCCCAACGTCGCTCAAAGCCGCCAAACAAAACCTCGTCGTCGAATCTCGTAAAGGTGAGGAATCCACGGCCGCTATTATCGACGCAAGCGGGAATGCGAGGATCCTCCGGATCGTCAAGCCGCCGTTGGCCGTGCACCCGGACGGTGCGCGAATAGCCGGCATGTCCACGGCGCGAGGGGCCACGGGGAGTGCCGTGGTTGTGGTGGACTCCACGTCCGAGAAGATCCTGGCCCATGTCGATCTCCCGGTCGGATCGTCGCCCGAACTCTTCCTCGGGGCTGGATCGGCCTGGGTGGTCCTGGATCACCCGGCGGGCGCCAGCGAGGTCTGGAACACCGAAACAGGAGCGCGACTGACACTTGGGTCACTCGGCAGCGTGAGCGGCGCGCGCTCCACGACACACCCGACCGAGGACCTCGTGGTGTCGGCCGACGAGCAAGGCCGTCTCATTGCGTGGCGCCCACAGGGCTCAAGCGTTTCGGTGGTGTGGACCGGTGCCGTGGTGGCGGACTGTCCACCCGCATTCTCGCCGTCGGGGACGAGTTTGGCTGTCCGCAGCGGAAACCGAATCGTCTTCCTGGACCCGGGCACCGGGCAGGAGAAGGACGCAGCAAGCAGCCAGGGTGTGGCTACTCATCTGGTCTGGGAGGACGACAGTTCACTCGTGGGCTTCGACCCGACGTCCTTGACCCCAAGTGTCGAGCGATGCTCCGCCTCAGCTCCCTCCTGCGTCGCCCTCGACCTGCCCGCTGGGACGCTCATCGCGAGGTGAGCCTTGCGCGCCGCAGCTTGTCGCCAGTCTTGGACCCCCATGCGACGACACGGCCTGACGTTCGACTTGGGGTTGTCGGTGGGCTGGGTGACACTGTGTCCCGATGGGAAGGACGCGGATGGCACTTCGACCCCTGGCACTTCGCCCCCTGGCGCGCCGACGCGCGCGAGGCTCAGTGCGGGCTGCCCTCGCGGCAGCGGCCGTGCTCGCGCTCGGGATCACCCTCGGGTTGGGCGGATGCACCAGCAGCAGCGAACCTCCGCCCCCCACACCGGAATCCACCGCTGCGGCCCTCGCGGCCGGGCTCGCGTCGGGAGACCTGTCCCGTATGCCGTTCGACGGGTCCACTCCGGATGCGGCGACCACTGCGCTCGGGACCGTCGTCGCCGGCATCAAGGGCATCCCCCGCACGGTCACCGTCGTCAAGGTCGTGGACAAGACCGCAGCCGGCGCGAGCGCCAGCCAGACCGCCCTCGCGACGCTGCAATGGACTTGGGACGTGTCGCCGACCGATGCCGACTGGAGCTACACCACCGAGGCCAAGCTCGTCCTCAACGCGGACAAGACCTGGCACGTCCAGTGGTCGCCCACGCTCATCGAAGCCAAGCTCGACGCCACCGAGCGCTTCACCGTAGACCGGGTGCAGGGCAAACGCGGCGAGATCCTCGGGGCCGGGGGTGAAGTGCTCGCCGGGTTGCGCGATGTCTACCAGGTGGGCATCGACAAGGGTCAGGTCACCGCCGCGCAAGCGGCCTCCTCGGCCACGGCGCTGGCGACCCTCATGGGCATCGATCCCACGGCATACGGTCAGACCGTCGCCGCCTCGGGGCCCAAGCAGTTCGTCGTCGCCATCACCCTGCGCACCAGCGACCCGCGCATCGCGGGGAAGACCGCCTCGGTGCAGGCCATTCCGGGTGCCGCGGCGGTGTCGAGCACCGCCACGCTGGGGCCGACGCCGACCTTTGCGCGGGCCATCCTCGGCACGGTCGGACCGGCCACGGCCGAGATCGTGCAGCGCTCCGGAGGCCGGGTCTCGGCGACCGACACAGTCGGTCTGTCGGGGCTACAGCAGCGCTATGACGGCTATCTGGCCGGCACGCCAGGCATGAAGATCAAGGCCACCGGCACGAGCAGCGGCACGGCCGTTTCACGCACGCTCTTCTCGCAGGATCCGATCCCCGGCAAGTCGCTGACGGTGACCCTCGACCTGCTGGCCCAGGAGGCCGCGGAGGAGGCCCTCGCCGGATCGACCGTGCCCGCGACCCTGGTGGCGATCCGCCCCTCGACCGGAGAGGTCGTCGCCGCGGCCAACAGTCCGACCGCGACCGGGGCGATGGCCACGACCGGCCGCGCTGCGCCGGGGTCGACCTTCAAAATCGTGTCCTCGCTCGCGCTGCTGCGCGCGGGGCTCACGCCCGACTCGTCGGTCAGCTGCCCCGCGACGACGGTGGTCGACGGGCGCACCTTCAAGAACTACGACGACTACCCCTCCGACCGGGTCGGCACGATCACGTTGCGCCAGGCCCTGGCCAACTCCTGCAACACCGCGTTCATCACCCAGCACGGCACGGTCGACCAGGACGCCCTCGCCGATGCCGCGGCGGCGCTCGGCTTCGGGGTCGACTTCGACCTCGGGTTGCCGGCTTTCGTGGGGTCGATCCCGCGCACCGCGACGGCCACGGAGCATGCGGCCTCGTTCATCGGGCAGGCCAAGGTCGAAGCTTCGGCCCTCGCGATGGCCACGGTCGTCGCATCGGTCGTCAAGGGCGCGACGGTCGTGCCGCGCCTGGTCGACCGGACCGCCGACATGGGCAAAGTTGCAGCGACCGGCACGGGCACCGGCACGGCGCCGTCCAACTCGTCGGGCGCCGGATCCGGGGGCGCGGCCTCAGGCGCGGCAGCGAGCGACGGCTCGTCGGCAGCACCTGGCGGGAGCACTCCCGCGGGCACCCCCGCCAGCGCTGGCGCGAGCGCACCATCGAGCGCGGCACCGATTGCCGTCGCGCAGACCTCACCCCCGGCCCCGGCCGTCCCGCTGACCGCAGCCGAAGCCGAGTCGCTGCGATCGCTCATGGGCAGCGTCGTCACCGATGGCAGTGGGCGGGTCCTCGCCGATGTCGGGGCCGGCGGAGCCAAGACGGGCACCGCCGAATACGGCTCGGCGAGCCCCCCGCAGACCCATGCCTGGATGGTCGCGTTCAAGGGCGATCTCGCGGTCGCGGTGTATGTCGAGACGGGACAATCCGGCTCCCGCACCGCGGCTCCCTACCTCAAGTCCTTCCTGCAACGCTGGGCCGGCTGAGCGACCAGCTGACCGACCCGACCAAGGTGGGAAACGGCATACGAAAGGGCCGTGGACACGGCTTGCGAATGTCGCCGGATTGGAGTCGGATGGACCCAGCACGACACACAGTCGCGGCCGCGCCGACGGCGGGGTCGCCACATCAAGGAGGCAACACGATGTCCGACACGCAGCAGGCCGAGGTGGTCGAGGGGCAGACAGACACCGTCGAGGTGACGGCGCTTCTGACTCACGACATCAACCACGTTTGGCACGTGCTGACCACGAACGACGGTGCCGCAGCCTTCCTCGGCGAGGGCGCCACCCTGGGCGGTAAGGGCGAGCCCTGGCACGCCGCCGATGGCAGTCACGGGGTGTGGCGCAGTTACCACCCCATGGAGCAGGTGCGCGTGTCCTGGCATGCCTCCGAGGACGCCCCCCGCTCCATCGTCGACCTGCACCTTGAGCCGGCCGGCGACCAGACCTCGGTCACCGTGCGCCATGAGCCCGTCGAGGACTCTGCTGCGATGAGCGCCCGCTGGCGCGCGGCGCTCGAGCGGATCGACTCGCTGGCCGGCGACTGAACTCCCTCACTTTCGCGAGAGATTCGCGGCCCCGCACCTCCCGATCCTCGGGGACAGGTGCGGGGCCGTGCTGCGTCCGCAGCGTCGGCGCGGGGAACGTGGGCTGGTCGGTTGTCATCGGTACGGTGCGGGGCCGCACTGCGTCCGCAGCGTCAGCGCGGAGTGCGGCCACGCGACGAGCGTGAAGACCGCCCCGTGCTTCACCCGCCGTTTGCCCGCCGGTCACCCCTAGAGTTGCCGCCGTACCCGTGCGCCGCCTGCCCTCGGCACCGGCTCGATGGTGAGGAGACCGCTCGTGACGACCCCGACGTCATCCCCCGCTGCGCCCGACCCGGCAGCCAACCAGCCGCTCACCCCCGACAACGCCACTCCCAAGCGCAGCTCCGCCCTCGCGCGGTGGCTGCCGATCGTCAGTTGGCTGCCGGCATACCAGCGCGGTTGGCTCAAGGACGACGTCATCGCGGGGCTGGGACTCACCGCCCTCCTGGTCCCGCAGGGCATGGCCTACGCGCAGCTCGCCGGCCTGCCGCCGATCACCGGCCTCTACACGTCGATCATGTGCCTGGTCGCGTATGCCGTGTTCGGCCCCTCCCGGGTGCTCGTCCTTGGCCCCGACTCCTCGCTCGGCCCGATGATCGCGGCCTCGATCCTGCCGCTCGTCGCATCCGGCGGCGACCCGGGCAAGGCCGTGCTCCTGGCCTCGGTGCAATCGGTGCTCGTCGGGGTCTTCATGATCGGCGCTGGCGTGGCCAAGCTCGGTTTCGTCGCCGACCTGCTGTCCAAGCCGACCATGGTGGGCTACATGAATGGCCTAGCGCTGACCATCCTGGTCGGCCAGGTGCGCAAACTCGCCGGGTTCTCCATCGAGGCCGACGGGGTGCTGGCCGAGATCGCCGCGACGTGGGACAAGATCATCGCCGGCAAGACCAACCTGTGGGCTCTTGGCGTCGGCCTCGGCGCGCTCGTGCTCATCATGGCGCTGCAGCGAGTCTTGCCGAGGATCCCGGCCGTGCTCGTCGCGGTCATTGCAGGCATCCTCGCCTCGCTCTGGCTGGACCTGCCCGCCAAGGGCGTCAAGGTCGTCGGTGAGCTGCCGCAGGGGTTCCCGCCGCTCACCCTGCCCATCGTGTCCGTCGGCGAGCTCGGGCTGCTCGTCGCGGGGGCGCTGGGCATCACCCTGGTGGCCCTGGCCGACACGATCTCGACGGCCACGGCATACGCGCGCCGCACTGGGCAGCCGATCGATGGCAATCAGGAGATGGTCGGCATCGGCGCGGCGAACGTGCTGGCCGGCTTCTTCCAGGGCTTCGCCGTGTCCACGAGTGGGTCGCGCACCGCGGTGGCGTTCAAGGCGGGCGCGCGCAGCCAGATCACCGGCATCGTCGGCGCGATCGCGATCCTCATCCTGCTCGTCGTCGCGCCCAACCTGCTGGCCGCGCTGCCGATCCCGGTGCTCGGGGCCATCGTCGTCGTCGCGGCCTTCTCGTTGGCCGAGCTCCCCGCGACCAAGCGACTGTGGAGTCAGCGCCGGATGGAGTTCTGGCTGTCGATCGCCGCGACCCTCGCCGTCGCCGTGCTCGGCGTGCTGCCAGGCATCGGCGTGGCCGTCGCGCTGTCGATCCTCAACGTGTTCCGGCGCTCGTGGTGGCCCTACCAAGCGGTGCTCGGCCGGGAAAAGGGCACCAACCCGGGCTACTTCGACCTCGCGGAGAACCCGCGAGCCGGCACCATGCCCGGCCTGACGATCTTCCGCTTCGATGCGCCGATCTTCTTCGCCAACGCGCGGACCTTCGCCGACCAGGTGCTGCGCCTGGCCGACGCCGACCCCAAGCCCAACTGGATCCTCGTCGCCGCCGAGCCGATCTCCGATATCGACACGACCGCCGCCGACATGCTCGAGGAACTCGCCGGCGACCTGGAGACCCGCGGAGTGCAGCTCGCCTTCGCCGAACTCAAGGAGCCGGTGCAGGCCAAGATCGACGGCTACGGCATGCACCACGTGCTGGAGAAGTTTCTCTACTTCCCCACGCTCAACAAGGGCGGCAAGGCCTACCAGGAGAAGTACGGCACGCTGTGGCCGGGCGAGGAGCCGCACGCCGCGGCGACCACGGACGCCCAGGAGCACTGACATGGCCCACCTCCGATCGGTCAACGTCGGCGCCGCGGGGCCGAACCCGGCCGGCGGCCGGCGCCCGTCGGGGATGCTCAAGACGCCCACGTCCCAGCCGGTGCTGCTGCGCGACCCCGGCCCCAAACGCGGCGGCGAGGGCAGCGGGGTCGTCGGAGACTTCGTCGGCGACCGGCGCCATCACGGCGGCACCTTCCAAGCGGTGTATGCCGTCGCCCGCGAAGAGCTTGACCACTGGGCTGCCGAGATCGGCCGGGACCTGCCCGATGGCGCCTTCGGCGAGAACCTCACCACCATCGGGCTGGACGTCGACGACGCCCAGCTCGGCGAGATCTGGCGGATCGGTGCGACCGCACGGCTGCAGGTGACCGGCCCGAGGGTCCCCTGCTCGACCTTCGCCGGCGCGATGGTTGAGAAGCGCTGGGTCAAGCGGTTCACCGAACGCGGGCGGACCGGCGCCTACCTCAGCGTGCTCACGCCTGGCGAGGTGCGAGCGGGCGACGAGATCGTCGTCGAGCACCGCCCGACCCACGGCGTGACGGTGCCAATGTCCTTCCGCGCGTGGACGACCGAACGGCATACCCTGCCCGATCTGTTGGCCGCGGAAGGCGACCTGTCCCCGGAGTTCGTCGTCAAGATCCGCGAGTACCAGGCGGGCCGATAGCCGCGTCCCTGGGCGGCAGCAGCGTCGTGATGCAGGTCACCCGGCTGGCCTGTCACCCTCGGCGACGCTGATCCGTCAGTGCGGTGACCAACCCAGCAGCACCGCCCTTACCAGGAGAAACACCATGCAGCTCAACGTCGGCAGCACCGACCGGATGATCCGTCTCGTCGTCGCCGTCGTCGCGGCCATCCTCGCGTTCACCGTGGCCACCGGCGCCCTCAAGATCATCCTCATCATCGTCGCGGTCATCATGGCGGTCACCGCCGTCGTGCGCGTCTGCCCGCTGTACATGCCGTTCAAGATCAACACCAACAAGCGCGCCTGACCCGCGCCGGCTGCACCGTGCAGCCAGGCCGCCTGAACGCGTGACCTCGCGTCACGCGCAGGACCACGACGTGGCCCGGTTCCCCTGTCGACCGGGCCACGTCGTTCTGCTGGGAGGTGAGCGGACGGCATACCGTGGGGGCGTGGCACTGAGCACCGACGAGATCACCGCCGCCGTCCCGGGCCTGCTGCGTTATGCGCGCTCCCTCACCCGCGACCCCGTCGCCGCCGAGGACCTCGTCCAGGACACCGTCGTGCGCGCGCTGGAGCGGGCCGGCGATTTCCGCGGGGAGTCCTCTCCGCAGACCTGGCTGCATCGCATCCTGCACCACCGGTTCGTCGACCTGGTGCGGGCCGATCGCACCGAGCCGGTCGACACCGACGAGCTCGCCGAGCAGGTCGAACGCTCCTGGCAGGAGGACTCCTACACGGTCGACGGTGAGACCGTCGTCTTGCGGGCCGAGCGAGCCGAGGAGTTGCGCGACGCGATCATCCGGCTGCCGGCGTCCTATCGATCGGCCGTCGTCCTGCACGATGCCCAGGGGCTGACCGCAGCCCAGGTCGCCGAGGTGCAGGAGATCTCGCTCGCCGCCGCCAAGCAGCGGATTGCCCGCGGGCGCGCCATGCTCGTCACCCACCTGGCGCGCGGCACCGAGCGCCGCGCCGCAGTCGGTGACGTGCCGCTGCGCTGTTGGGACGCGCGTTCGCGGGTCAGCGACTACCTCGACGACGAGCTCACCGCGGCGGAGCGAGCTGCGCTGGAAACTCACCTCGGCGGCTGCCCCACCTGCCCGGCCCTGTATGCCGGTCTGGTCGGAGTGCGCTCGGCGCTCGGGGCGATGCGCGACCCCGACACCGTCGTGCCGCCGGTGATCGCCGACCGCCTGCGCAACGCCTGACCCTGCGCGGCTCAGCACCCCTACGAGCCCGACCGCCCGCCGCAGCCCCCTGGGTCACCGGCCTCAGCCTTGAGCCGCATTCACGGATCGCGATCAGTTGACTATGTCCCGCTATAGCGCGACCCAAGTCAACTGATCGCGATCCGAGGAAGGAGAGGGGCGGGTTGGGGGCGAGGAGGCGCTTCGGCGGTCAGGCGGTGGTCGGATCGGCCCAGAGTCGGGCCCGCAGGGTATGCCGTTCCCCCGGCGCGAGCGTGACCAGCCCCGCGCCACTGCGGAAGGCATCGGCAGGGCAGCTCATCGGTTCGATCGCCAGCCCGGCCCGACCAATGGTGTCGGCTGTGAAGACCTGGGCCCAGCGGGTGTCCGAGGCGATCGTCGTGCGGAACGGCATACCGGGTCGGGACAGCGACGCCTGCCAACCGCCGTCCGGGAAGCCGGTGAACGCATGGTCGGCGCGGATGAGCGCCAACGGCACGCCGCCGCGCAGGTCGAGGCCATGGCGGTCGACCGCTCCCTCGCGCACCGGCAGGCCGCGCGAGTCGGTGAGGACGACGCGGGCGGCGGGGATATCGGCGAGACACTCGTCCAACGGCCCGTCGCCGCAGCGCAGGTAGGGGTGGAAGGCGACGCCATACGGCGCGGGCACATCGCCGAGGTTGACCGCGTCGACGGTGACGCGCAGCCCGTCCTCCGACAGCGCGTAGCCGACGGCGAGCCCGAGCCGGAATGGATAGCCCGGCTGCGGCCACAGGTCGGTCGCCAGCGTCACCCGGTCGGGCGCTGCACTCGCGACCCGCCACTCCTGCCAGCACACCAGGCCGTGTAGCGCGGTCGCGGTGTCGGGTTCGGTGAGCGGGAGCTGGTGTTCGGAGCCGACCCAGGGGTAACGCCCGTCGCGCAGCCGGTTGGGCCAAGGCGCCATGACCTTGCCCGCATAGGCCGGCGCGTATGCCGTGCCGTCACCTTCGGCGTCGGTGGCCAGCACGAGGTCGGCACCACGCCAGGTGAGCCGCGCGAGGGCCCCGCCGACGGTCGCGACCCGGGCCGTGTAATACCCGTGACCGAGCGTGAAGAGCCGACCATTAGGGCCGGTGGGGGCGGTGAGGTGAGCGTCACCGAGGGTGTAGTTCACGTGTGTACCTGAATCTCAGGGGGCCGATGCAGCGGAGTGGGTGGACTCAGTCGCAGCGTCCGGCACCCCATGCTCGAGGATCCGCAACGCCTCGGTGACCGGGTCGCCCGCGGCGTAAATCGCTCCGGTGGCCTGCGCGAACGCTGCCGTCGCCCCCGCCCCGGCGACGATGACCGGCCCGGCCTCGGCCAGCGCCTGCACGTCCGGGCGGATCGCGCCGAAGCGAGTGGGATGGGTAGCCGCAATCATGACGAGCGCTGGGCGGGGTTCGATCTCGGTGTAGATCTGGCCCACCGGGGTGTCGGCCCCGAGGTAGATGACCCGCCAGCCGCCGCGGTGCAGGACGATCCCGAAGACCATCGCAGCCAGGTCGTGCAGCTCGTGCGGCGGGCAGGCGATGACGGCGACCGGTCCGCTGCCGGTGGCCCAGCCTCGGGCCAGGCCGGCGAGGCGGCCGCGCAGGATCTGGCTGGCGAAGTGCTCCTGGATGAGCGAGATCTCGCCGCGTTGCCACCGATCGCCCTGCTCCTTGAGGTAGGGCATGACGACATCGCGCAGGACGGTAGTGAGGGAGTACTCGGCGATGAGCAGGTCGAGCACGTCATGCCCGCCCTGCTCATCGAAGTGGTCGAGGCTGCGGGCCAGCAGCGCGCGGTAGCCGTAGAGCGAGGACGGCCGAGCTGCTGGCGAGCCCGAGCCCGCAGCTGTGGGTGCACCCGCACCCGCGGTCGGGCCCGTGGCCCCGGCTGGGGTAGCCGTCTCGGTGCGTGAGGCCTGGTCGACATTGCTCGAGCTAGCCGGCGCAGCAGAGGAGGACGCGGCGCCCGGCGCGTCTGTGGGGCCGCCGGACGGCATACCGGCTGGTGCGGGGGCGGCGAAGGTGCCGGTCGCGGGGCCGAGACCCCCGTCCGCGCGGGCCTGTGCCTGGGCGGCCGACATGCGCAGCACGACGGTCTCATCGTCGCGGGCGCGCAGCACGACCTTGGCGGCTTCGGCGGGCGAGAGGCCGGTCGCGAGCAGCTGGATCATGTGCCGGATGCGGCGCTCGTCGTCGAGCGAGTAGAGCCGGAAACCGCCGGCCGACCGGTGCGGTCGCAGCAGGCCATAGCGCGTCTCCCACGCCCGCAGGGTGTGATCGCTGAGGCCGACTCGGCGGCTCAGCTCGCCGATCCGCACCAGGCCCTCGGGAAGGTTGGCTTCCTCGGCAGGCGAGTCGGGGGCAGCTTGGCCCCGTATGCCGTCGGGCAGCCCGTCGGGGGGGCCGTCGAAGCCGGCGTTGCGCGCGGCCCGGGAGGCCGATCCGGAGGGGCTCGCCGACTGCTCCGAAGTCTCTGAGGGCGTGGCATCGGATGCGTCGGACATGGCCATATCGTACCCGCAACCTTGCCAAAACCCTAGACCGACCTTTGATGGTCTCTCGGTCAGTCGGAGAATTTTCTAGACAGTCTCTTGACAGACCGTAGAAGGTATGTCTAACGTTAGGTCATCGCCACCGAACCGGTGGCACCCACCACGCCACCGCGAGAGTGGCCGCCTCACCAGGAGACGCTCCCATGTTCTCGACCATCCTCACGATGATCATCGTCGGTGCCATCGCCGGATTCGTGGCCCGCCTGCTGGTCAGCAACGACGGCGTCAGCGGCGTCGTCCCCACCATCGTCCTGGGCATCATCGGCTCGTTCGTCGGCGGGTTCCTCGGCTACTTGCTCTTCGGCCACGACGCCGCCTCCGGCGCGATCCAGCCCTCGGGCATCATCGGCTCCATCATCGGTTCGGTCATCGCCCTGCTGGTCTACCGCAGCACCCGTCGCCGCAGCGTGACCGCCTGACCCGTCCGCCGGCATACGGCGGCCAGGACGTCCCGCCCCCGCGGCGCAGCGGGGGCGGGCAGCACCACCCACACCACCTACTCCCCGTAGGAACAGCACAACGTAGGAACAGCACCAATCGATGTGATGCACGACCTCCCTCCCCCGAGGCTGACCACCTCACCCG
>WBZM01001003.1_pt1 | contig 31669 bp, 32 predicted proteins | sample 5204271 | NCBI WGS metagenome assembly WBZM01 (sample SAMN12344346, study PRJNA552823) | activated sludge metagenome | biome: Activated sludge suspended growth; feature: Nitrification reactor; material: Wastewater; isolation source: activated sludge from nitrification reactor of wastewater... | reverse complement strand
CGTAGCAGGTTCGTACCCTAGTATCAACGAAATGCAAAACATGGAAGCTCAGGCTGTTTCGGGCTGGACTCCCACTCCTACTAGCGACTACAAACTCAAAGTATTTACGGGCACGCAGGATTCCAACTTTGTTAGTCCTACAGGGAAAAAGTTTGCCTACCCATGCACCGCTACTTCCCCTACCCCCCTTCCTACCTCATGCACAAACACTGCTGGCTCATCTGTTACGATATCTACCGACTTATATGCATATATCCCGATTGATGCTGACGGTAACATATGCGTTAGCGCCGCTACCAAATCATGCGTCAGCTTTACATTGCTATGGAAATCCGAAGCCGACGGCACTATAAAACCTGTAAAGAGCAAAAGGCGCTAACCCGTGAAATATACCAAAGGCCTCACTACCGTCGAACTCCTAGTTGCGCTGTTTGTCGCCAGTATATTCCTGCTTTCGGGCTATCAGCTCTATACCTATGTGTTTCGCAATGGCACCCAAACCACGCGGGCAGCCGAGCTATCCAACGCCGTGTATGCAGAAATGCGTACAAAAGCAGCAGCCATACCTGCAAGTACGGCCTGCCCTGCATTGCCCACTACTTCAACAAAAGAATATATAAGTGCTGCCATACCAGCACCTGGCGCAACCATAACAGTCGTAGTTTCATGCATCAACAGCCCTACTCCAGCAAGCCCGCTCGACAAAATCAACAAAATAACATCAAGTGCTGAATACAAAGGCGAGACAATCACCCATGCGATCTACAAATAACCACCAGCGCGGCTTCACACTCATCGAAATGCTTATTGTTATTCCGTTTGTGCTGCTAGTCATCGCAGGGCTAGTAGTAGCGATAACAGGGCTCACGGGTGATTCCCTGGGCACCCGCGGCCAAACAGAAGCCGCCTATGAAGCCCAAGACGCGCTAAACCGTATAGAAGCAAGCGTATTACGTACCGTATTGTTCCCAGCTTCAATACAATTCGACCCAAGTAGCTCTGCTCGCCAGGGGAAAAACGAACCAGCCAATTCGAACACCCAGTTTACTTTTGTTACCAACACAACCCCTTCCCCTGCAACCCAAGACACACTTATTCTGCGCCTCCCCGCTACAGATAAAAACAGCCTCGACGCCGCACGTGAAGTACTGTACGCTACCAAGTCTAATTGCAGTAGCGCTACTATCGCTACCAACCCCATTTACCCTGTTACCTACGTGTATTTCGTAAACAGCGGCACACTGTACGAACGTACAATTATTACCCTTCCCTACAACGATCCTGCTTATACTGGCTATCTCAACAAAACCGCTTGTAGCCGCCAAACAACTACTGGCCCGACTGATATTTCACAGCGTCCCAGCTGCATAGAATCCCTAGTTGGTACAGCAAATTCAGAATGTAAGACAAGTGACGGCGTCCTAGCAACAAGTGTCACTAATTTCAAAGTCACCTACCTCAACAAATCTGGTCAAGCCATTACTGCAAGTCCCGCTACTACTACCGACCCCACCAAAGCTTCTGGGGTAGAGATAGAGCTCACCATCAGCAAATCATCGGGTAATAAACAGATTACTATCCCTATGAAGCTCGTCGCCCAAAGCTCCAATTTATAATTTTTGCACTATTCCTCTTGTGCTTATACGTAGCGCGTAGTATTATATTCACATAAACCAGTAATTAAATAGGGGGCATATACATATGCTGAAAAATATTAAAACTAAACAAAGCGGTTTCACACTCGTCGAGCTCCTTATCGTGATTGTGGTCATCGCTATTTTGGCAGCTATTTCAGTTGTTGCTTATACAGGGATAACCAATCGAGGCAAGAGCGTAAAAGCGCAAGCTACAGCCTCAAATATTCTTAAGAAAGTTGAAGCCTTCAACGCCGAAACGGGTGCATACCCGACAACATTTGCAGCCCTTACAGGAGCAGCAAGTACAACGACTTACTATGTTGCGCCTAGTGATGCTACATTCTTGGCAACAACTGCTATAAGTTCGCCATCAGATGAAAAAACAATCAACTTTGCAACCTGTACGACACCTACTGGTGTTCGAGTGTCTTACTGGAAGTATGACGGCTCGGCAGCAATTCAACATCTCTATGCCGGCGGAGCTACTGCTGCAAGTACATGTACGAACACTGCCACTTAGTTATACTGTTTTTTCAAGCGTAATCAAATACCCTGCTAGCGGCAGGGTATTTGATTACAAGACTCTGCCTATCGACACGTACCAACGACTCATTTTATCCAACTAAAATCCCCTGCTTTGGGTAGAAAAACACTGACTACCAGTCTCTTAGGCTCAGCTTTTCAGTACCGCAAGATATATGAAAACTGTATCCAATAGGGAAGCTCTCTCCCCTATTCTGTGTAAGGCTAAAGATCGTCTATGAGCACGATGAGAGATGTGAGGCATCATAACCCTCTAAACTTATTAAAGGATAAAAGATTAACGGACTATACCTGTAGACCTCTTGCCAAAAATGTGTCAAAGAAGTATCTATATAAATAATATTTTTTATAATAGTGGGTTTTCTTTCTCAGACTAACTGTAATAAAATTATATCCTGTGAAATTCTTACCCTTGTCATCTATGCCCTCAACAACCAACACGTGCTCACCTGCTTTTATGCTACTCGGCAATTTAACTATAGCTTTCAGTTCCCCGCTATCACCTAGTGTGTAGGTACCTAGCTTTTTCTCGTGCGAATATATCTTTACCAGCACCTTCGAATTTGGCTTGAATACGCCTGCAGGTATGGCAAGTTCAAACTTTTTAGGGTCGAGCACTACCTGCGTTGAAGACATTAGCCGTGCCACTCGTTCAGTAATAGGCGGAAAGTACACCTCACCTGTACCTACAGGGTTGGCTGTATTCGTAGCCATATTTGGGTATTGTGTCTTGGCGGCTTTTGCCATTTGCTCGTGCCCATAACTATTCGGGTGAAACGCTTGTGTCCTATCTATGTCACTCGAGCGAGGCAAACCACCTGGTAGTTTGTCGAGTCCTGTCATGTATTTGCCGTCCTTTTCGCACAGCTTGCCACCCTGCAAGCTATCTTGGGTATCTACGTAGTATGCGCCGACATTTTTTGCAGCGCTTTTGATTCGACTATTTAGCTCCGCTACTTGCGTATTGATAGCAGCTGCTTCAGCATTGTCTATCAGCCCAACTGTTGAAGCACGGCATGCTATGCTAATTTTTTCAGCAATAAACTTGGGATAACCCACAACATATATAACTGTTTTTGGAGAACTTTTCTTAATTTCATTGAGCATATCGATTGTACTTTGATACTGCGATTTTACTGAATTCTCTAATATACCGTACAGTGGCGTGCGCGGCTTGGCATACTGACAGGTTTCCATAGATTGTGCACAGTACGATAAGATTTCGGCAAACCCAACGTCATTGCCGCCCGCCATAACTGTAATAAATTTCGGTTGATACTTTTTTACGAACTCGATCTGAGGAATGAGCCCAGGAGTATAGTTTGCTAATGCATCTGTTCGTGCCTTTTGCAGATCTTACTGATTGTAGCCGCTGAATTGTTTATTCTGCCCCATATAGCTAGCAGCTGGAGAGTTAATGTCTGGCTCTCGTCGTGCACCTGCACATGCTATAGAATGCATAGTTGTGTCTGAAAGCCCCCAATCCCTTGCGAGCAAGTATGGGTATGCACGCCTGCTAATATGGCAGCCTGTTGGCTGGTTGGTATCTAGAGTATATTGCCCTATACCCTTAGCATCTAGATCGCCCTGCCCACTTGCGTAAGAATCGCCTAAAGCCAGATATTTGGGGCCTTTTACTACACCGAAACCTTCAGTTTTTATTATTACTTCTTCTTTAATACCATCTGGAGATGTATTGTAATAAGTGATGTACGATAGCGCTGTATTGTCGTCATTAAAACTATACAGTACCGCATTGTACGAGTATTTTATCTTCTCTCTTATGAGTGCCGAGAGATTTGTATTTGGACATGGATGATTCATGGGATTATTGTTTGTATATAGTATGGTACTCAAAGGCTCTCCACATGCCTCTGAAGTATCGTACATACGATCAGAGTTCGTTAGAAATGCGTAGCGGCCATCATTCGATATTGTACCAGCCATAGGAGCATAAGGGTCAGGAACCGAAGAGTCCCGAGGGATTTTATCTATAACTCGCTCTTCACCCGTAGTAAGGTTGACAACGACGGCCAATCTGCTCGCTGTATAGGTAAAACCAAACTTGCCATTATTTGACACCGCCATAGGCGCTGGTCTACTAAAGCGAGTTTCACCTACGGCTGCACCTTGGATTGAGAAAAGAGAATGTCCTTTTTCCTTGTTGAGGTTATAGGTTCCCGTTAATGCATCGTATTCAAATTCAATCGTTGGGTCTCTGTAAAGCTCATACTCTGCTTCATCAACTCCTGATGAGTATGTACTGTTCTTTAGTAATAGATAATCTGTCTGTGGAGTCATAGACAGGGTGTAGCGTCGAGGGCTTATGTTTGCTAACAAATGAAACATGACGTCACTAGATTTCTTCACTGCGTATCGCTCTTCAAAATCGGCGACATACCGTGCTATAGCGATTTTTTCATTTGTCATTACACAAGCATAGCGCGACGCAGACAGGTCTGGACTACTAAATACAGCGATAGTTTGCATTGTACAGTTACCTTTTTCGACTACGCCAGAAGTGTAGGGCTTTGTCTCAATAGTAAAACTTTGTCCTTCGCGCCATATATTTTCTTCGACTGCCAGAACTGGTATGCCGAGCATCGACACGCATAAACTTATAAATATAAAGACTGCTGACTTTTTCATACCCACTCCCAAAAAGTTAACTATATGCACACAGTATACTGTATAGAAACTGAGAAATCTAGATAGTTTTTACAGAGATTTTGCCTGTGGTGGGTGGGACTTCATAAAGTCAACAACTTCGGCTTTTAGCCGTTGCAGTGCGGCTTGGTCTTCGCGGGCGTCGATGGCTTGTTTCATCCACTCGGCTATGCGCTCCATGTCGTCTTCCTTTAGCCCACGAGTGGTCATGGCTGGAGTGCCGAGCCGTATGCCGCTGGGGCGGAATGGTGGCAGTGGGTCGTCGGGTACGGAATTTTTGTTGAGGGTCAGGCCTATTTGGTCTAACACTTCTTCCACTACCTTGCCGTCTAGGTCGAAACTACGTTTTACATCTGCCAGTATCAGGTGGTTGCTGGTGCCACCTGTTACCAGCACAAAGCCGCGTTTTTTCAGTTCGTCGGCCAGACGCGCAGCGTTGCGTAAAATTTGCTCGGCGTAGGTTTTGAATTCGGGCTGTAGGGCTTCGCCAAATGCCACGGCTTTTGCCGCTATAGCATGCATGTGCGGGCCACCCTGCATACCAGGGAAGATCGAACGGTCTATGAGTGTCGGGATATTTTCGATGGTTTTTTCGGGTGCCTTCAAAGGGTTGCCCACCGTGCCTTTGGAAAGGATCAGGCCACCACGTGGGCCACGCAATGTTTTGTGCGTGGTAGTGGTAATAACATGAAAGCCGTAGTCGAATGGGTTTTTGGCCACGCCCGCTGCAATAAGCCCTGCGATGTGTGCCATGTCGGCCATGAGCAGCGCGCCCACTTCGTTGCCGATAGCGGCAAATTTGCTGTAGTCGAGTTCGCGCGGGTAGCCACTAAAGCCCGCCAGCACAATCTTTGGTTTGTGTTCTAGCGCTAGCTGGCGCAAATGTTCGTAATCTATTTCGCCTGTTTCGATGTTTTTCATTTTGTAGGGGACGAAATTGTATAGTTTGGCGCTGCGCGTCATAGGATTGCCATGGGTCAGGTGGCCTCCGTGGCTTAAATCCATCGCGAGCACGGTATCGCCAGGCTCTAACCACGCGCTATATACGGCCTCGTTGGCGGGCGCACCACTGTGTGGCTGCACATTGGCGTGGTCGGCCCCAAAAAGCTTTTTGGCACGGTCGATGGCTAGCTGTTCTATTTGGTCAGTGTACTGCTGGCCGCCATAGTAGCGCCTACCAGGGTAGCCTTCGGAATATTTGTTGGTAAATATACTGCCTAGCGCGTGCAGTACGTCTTGCGACACATAGTTTTCGCTCGGGATTAGTTCGAGTCCTTCGATTTCGCGCTGTTCTTCACCCGCAATAATCCGAGCTACATCTTCGTCTTGCATAGTCTGTCCCCTTTTCGTTCGTTATTTCTATTATACCACTTGTACTCTATACCGTATTTGATATAATAACAGGAGTGAAAACACCTACCTACGCGCAAAAAATCGGTCTTTTGATACAGCAAACCCGCACTGCTCGCGGGCTTACCCAGACCGAACTAGCCGAAAAAGTCGGCACGTCACAAAGTGCCATCGGCCGCATAGAAAAAGGTGGTCAAAACATGAGTGTCGAAATGCTAGGGCGGATTAGTGAAGTGCTCGACAGTAGCATTATTACGCTCAACGACGACGGCAAAACTAACTTCCGTGTGCGTGGTGGCAAAAAACTCTCTGGTGAGATAGAAACCAAAACTAGCAAAAACGCAGCCGTAGCATTGCTGTGTGCCAGTCTGCTGAACCGCGGCAAAACCACCCTACGACGCGTGGCACGTATCGAAGAAGTAAATCGGATTATCGAGGTGCTGAGTAGTATAGGAGTAAAAACCAAATGGCTGCCGCACAACGACCTAGAAATCACTCCGCCCGCCAAACTAAAGCTACACGAAATGGATATTGCTGCTGCCATGCGTACCCGCACGGTGATTATGTTTTTGGGTCCACTGCTATGGCAATACAGCGACTTTAAGCTGCCGTTTGCGGGTGGGTGCGACCTTGGTAAACGCACCGTCGAACCACATCTGAGTGGCCTAGAACCATTTGGCATGAAGGTCGAAGCCACCGACGACGCCTACCACGCGCATGTGCGTGCAACCTCGCCGACCCGCGCGATTTTGCTGACTGAACGTGGCGATACAGTGACCGAAAATGTGATTATGGCGGCGGCCCTGCACGACGGCGAAACAGTGATCCGCAATGCCAGCCCCAACTATATGGTGCAAGATTTGTGTTTTTATTTGCAAAAACTGGGGGTGCAGATAGAAGGAATTGGCACGACGATACTAAAAATTCGTGGTAAAAAAACTATCAACCAAAACGTGGAATATTACCCTAGCGAAGACCCGATCGAAGCGATGAGTTTTATTGCGGCGGGAATTGTAACGAATTCCGAAATCACCGTACGGCGTGCACCGATAGAATTTTTGGAACTCGAACTTGCCGTGCTCGAAGGTATGGGGCTGCGCTACACGCTTTCAGACGAATATACCGCCCGCAATGGTGCAACGCGACTGGTCGATATTACCGTGCACGAATCGCAATTGGTAGCGCCAAAAGACAAGCTACATAGCCTGCCGTTTCCTGGGGTCAATATGGATAATCTGCCGTTTTTGGGACTGATAGCTACAGTAGCCCAAGGCCGTACATTGGTGCACGATTGGAGCTACGAAAACCGTGCGATTTACTTTACCGAGCTGACTAAACTAAACGCACGGGTGGAAATGGTCGACCCCCACCGCGTGTATATTACAGGACCTACCCGCTGGCGCGCTGCCGATGTAGTGGCGCCGCCTGCCCTGCGACCTTCTGTAGTGATATTACTGGCGATGTTGGCCGCCGATGGCCGTTCGATTTTGCGCGATGTCTACAGTATCAATCGTGGCTACGAAGATTTTGCCAACCGTCTAAATACACTGGGTGCGCATATCGAAACCATGCACGAAGTCTAGCCTTTACGCCTCTGTTGTGCTACAATTTTTAGGAACCAACCACGCAGTGGTTCACGGCTTTCGAAACCAAGCTTTTAAGCTGTTTCGGAAGACGAGAGGAGAAACAACGAAAGTTGCCAGCATTTGAACTTGTTCAGATGCGAAAAACTGGAGTGAGTTTCGACGAGGCGGATGTAGCTCAGTTGAGAGCCTTCAGCGTTAATTTTTTAGCGTCGACGCTCTAACCAACTGAATGTTCGTTGCTCGCACAGTATAGTTTTTACAATATGGCGGATGTAGCTCAGTTGGTTAGAGCGTCGGGTTGTGGTTCCGAAGGCCGTGGGTTCAATTCCCATCATTCGCCCCAAAATTAGAAAATGACCCCTGTGGTCGTTTTTTAATTGCGCAGGGGCAGAAGCTTTAGCTGCTACCCACTAAGCATACGGATTATAGCCTCGACTCGGCGGCTCTTTAAAGCCTTTTTGTGGTGGCATTTGTGGCGTAGAGCCTGAAGCATTTTGTTCTTGGCGATTTCGTACAGACAGCTGTGTGCGTTTTTGTTCGGGCTTTTTATACCGCCCGAGCTCGCCACGCGTGGCTGCCTGTTGCCCCAGTAGCGAATCTTTGTAACTGCGAATCACGCTGCGATTTGCCTCTATGTTTTGGCGCAGCGAAAAATTACTGCCCTGCATCGCAGCAGCTTCTTCGGCAGACTTTGGCGCTAATCCACTGTCGTGCAGTGGCGTTTCATCAGGGTTATTTACAAACGAACTAACATGCATATGCTTATATTTTACCACTTTGCCTGTTATAATACATAGGTACCTGCGGGTGTCGTATAGTGGCTAATATATCTGCCTTCCAAGCAAATGACGCGAGTTCGATTCTCGCCACCCGCACCAATAAAATAACCCTGCTTTACGTAGGGTTATTTTATTGGTATGAGATTGCGTGATTTGAACTCGCGTCAGCGAGCAAAGCGAGCCAGATGCGAGTTCGGTGAAGTGAGTGAAATGAAAAAGTGTTTACATTTTTTCATGAATGAACGGAAAAGCGAAACGAAGTGAAGCGCCTTCTCGCCAACCTCACCAACATCGCTGGCTTTTTGTTTTTCTTAAATAGCTGCTATTTATTTATCTATGGATAATGACCCACAATTGCTGCAAATGATAAGCAAAGAGATGCATTTGTTCCACATATTTTTCCAATCAAATTACAAGAAGTTACTGGCGATATGTCATACTATGGCTATCGAATTGCTAAACACGTTCGTTAGTAGAAAATGCACGTCGCCACTCCTCTCAACATCTGTTAAAATATAAAAGTGCCCTGATAGCTCAGCTGGATAGAGCAGAGGACTTCTAAGCCTAAGGTCGGTGGTTCGAATCCACCTCGGGGCACCAGACAAATACAATCTACCCTTTTGGGTAGTATTTTATTTGACTCGATTTCGAGTGGTGGACGAGAACCAGGTGCGGCGTAGCGCAGCGGAGAAGTAAAGCGCTATCCACCTCGGGGCGCCAAGTTTGTACTTTCATCACGATAGTTCTGAACCACCGTGTATATATTTGATTTTTTGCCAATATAGCGTTTTTTAATCACATAACCGAAATATCGGATTTATTTCTGAAAGACTGGAGTGATAATCCATGAAGAAAATACTATCTGATACGCATGTTAGTGGTGGTAGATATGTTGGCATATACGAACAACATAGATCACGAAGAAGTTGTTAGTCTATGCCATAATTAGAACTCACACGAGGTGGTTGTAATCCTAGCAAAGACGAGATTCCTGCATTCAAACGCGAAAACTCACTTAGGTAGGGTGAGCAAACTCGGTTTCGGATCATTAAAACGCATCATGCTCCAGCCGTGGTTTATCTCATCTATTCCATCGTCACCGATATACGTATATTGTGCCCTATAGACATTAGCAACACCACCAAATATAGCGCTAGACCAGCTAAGGCCGAGTAACCCTGCTAGCTTGCGAACTTCCTCTACAGATACCGCTTCTATCTCGATAAATTCATCCAGCCATGGCCACTTATCAAGCATAATCTCCGCACCATCAAGCTGCCAATTTTCCCTGATGCTCTCCTGATATGTATCATAGTCAAGCCCTGCGCCACTAAAGATTTTAACTGCATTATCGAAGTTATCGACAACAATCTCCGACTCTACAGCACCATCGACCGTATCATTCTTAAATTCCTTATACGTAATTGTTACTCTATAGCCTTCATCACGTATCCTTACAAACGCACTTCGTTCAGACATGTCATCAGTATGTATAACAACCCTACGCATAGTTCTAGGTGCATGAGTCATTCGTGCACCGATTGCATCCAGTAGCTTGCGCGCATCATCGTGTTTGATGAAAAACTTTGCTTCGATCTCTATATTCATACAAGTTATAATAACCCGTGCTACCCTATCTATTCAATTGCTCAATAATATTACCGCTCAACCCCCTGAGATAGCCTTCCACTTCAGAATCTCCCATCTCTGAGTTTCGTACAGATATAAGTGCACTGTGACCAAATACCGTATGTAGAAAATTATCACTCTCACAAACATGACCCCTATTGCTTGCTATCTCGTTCCACAGTTCATCGACTGCTGCAGCAATAGCAAGAGTACCCTCCACGTCCTTTGGGTCATAATCACTATTCGATAATCTCTTACTTAGTCTATCCTGAAGATAAGCAACACTACCTCTACTATCTCCAATATTTACTCCAATAACGTGAGTAGGGAAGGACTTACCTTGTAGTTTATCTAGGACAAAAGCGCCAAATCTTCTTATGTAACTTGCCGCCTCGGGCCCATCCTCCACAAGAGACCATACCACACGCTTCAGTACTGGGTCGGAGTCTATAATTACCGTATCGCCCTTTTCTGCCAAATGATGTGCATAGCCATAGCATGCTATGGCTATCTCCTCATATAATCGGCGTTTCTCGGAATTATTTCTTGGCTGCGCGCCGAAAGAGTGATCACTACCAACAGTCTCTCTAGCAATTATCGGAGTCAGCCACTCAAGATAGCTACTACCGCCAATTAAAGATGAGTTACTATTAATATCCCGCTGCACCTGTCGTGCTAATGTTGATTTCCCTGATCCGTCAGCTCCATGAAAGGATAGAATACGGTACTCCTTATTACTCTCGCTCATTACTTTACAACCCTCCTTATAGGACCATATATCCTTGCAATCGTGTCTTTATCACACCAGTCCGCAAGTATATCAAGAGACTTTGCTATATCAGATCGGTCTTCTGATGTGTTCATAAGCTTAAAAAGTATCAACTGCTTACCATCCTTAAGCGGATTACTCAGCTGCTTCCTTAAGAATCTATTGTAGTAGACTCTCGATAGTACCCCCACATCCGATCCCTCTTCTGGTAGCATTATACTCTGACCGTCACTAACCTCCAGTGAACGAAGTGCTGCAGCGCCCAGAAGTCTCCCCGGTGTCATATACGCATACGTCTCGGCACCTTCACGCTCGAGCCAACTATTCCATAACGTGACCGACTTCGACTCACCATCATGCAGTCTTCTCATTAGATTCTCCAGCTTTACGTCGGTCGTCGTGTCAAAAGTATCACCGTCGACAGACCATAGATCATCACTTTCTTTTTCACTAAGGGTGCGCATTAAAGTATCATTATGATCGCCACTCATAGTATAGTGAATACGCTTTAGACCACTCTTGAGGTCGAGCCAGTCATTCGCTAGCTCACCCTCAAGGAGGGGGGTGAAGCCAAGTTCACCAGAGCGCCAGCAGTAGTCACGAAACGTGATAAAGTGTCTTTGCAGCTCCCTTAACACACCAACTGGTGCATTAATAGTCAGATGCTTATCTGGATGGATCAAGCTTGCAGTTACACGTACCGAATCCTGTTCGAATACCACCTTATCGTCCTCATGGTGATATGGATGCCGCGCACTATCCATATAGTACGGCAGAAACTTCTGCGCAAACATGACCCAACTAGGCCTATCATAGATATGTCGAGTTCTATCATGCAAGGATACCGCCTTATCGAAAGAAAGAACATCCCTGTAAGCAAAATATCCTCCATCTGAGAGACTAGCAGTAATTGCAGCCAACGATGAGTCGATAGCGTCATAGCCACCCCCATATGAGTATGCCTCATGCAAGACTGCTGACGCCGCCACAACATTCACATTGGGGATCTGAAGACTGTCTAGATAACGAATATCGCCGCCAAGTATGCGTACCGATACCTTATCATTAGTATGCATGGAGTTACATAAATCATTTAGCATGCTTGACTCTAATCCGTCTAATTCAACAAGAGATATGTTCAATCTATCAGGAAGAAGCCCAGCTTCATCAAGCGTATGTGCACTTACAAGTGATCTCAGTGCCGCACCCCCACCTGGGCCAACTTCAACGGCACTCGCAGACTGCTCTACACCTTTGCTTCTCAGTCTACGCAAGGCCGCGATGGTCAACATTGCCTTCTCATCACCTTTACCGTTTGCCGCAATATCGAGATATTGTGACGCACTTTTGTGGTCCATTCTGAATTCGCCCATTCGGCACCTATCATTTACTTTAATAACGTTCCTCAACACCCCTGCAGACCAATGGGGCGCAGGGGTGTTGAGGAAGAGATAGGGACCTTACTTCAGTCAATCTCGCGAAGAGTGACCTTGAAAGTCCTACCGCTAGGTGCGGTGTAGGAGACAACGTCCCCCACTCTCGCACCCAAAATTGCACTCCCGAACGGCGACTGAATCGACAACTGCTGTCGCTCATCCGACTCGAAACGAATAGCCCGATCGCCCGCAATGTGCGCGAACCGATCTTCGTCATCGCCATCGAATCGATATACGATGTCGCAACCGACACCGACAGTTCCGTCCTCCGGTTTCGGAACAATCACTGCTTCGTTGAGCAGCAACGTCACCTCATCTAGGCGAACCTTCGATGTCTCGACGTCCCGCTTGGCCTGCTCAAACCCAAAATTGTCATGCCAGGTGTTGTTTCCATCATCAGCAGACGAACCAAGGCTGAGCAGCGCCTGTTTGTGCAACTCATCGAGCTGTTCACGCCGACGTACGAGCCTCTCGTAAGCTCCTTGCGTGTACTGACCCATGACTCTCTCCTTTCACTAGACATCCAGAGAGTTACATATATTATTATCATAAATACGTCCATTTTTCAAGACCCTATGTCATAATTAATAATAGTAGAGAGAACTCCTACCATCATACTTGAAACAGATAAGCAAGCTGCTCGCAAGAGAATAACAGAAATCGAATAGGAAATTTTTCCCTTGGATCGGAGTTTCATGGAATATTCAATCAGTCGTCTGAAACATAGCACAACAATGCCCCCTTTGAAGTCTTGCGCGATCGGTAATCTGTCCTGGACGCAGAGCTTCAGAGTCTCAGAACAATATACGCCACGCCCAAAAAAAGAAAACTACATACTACATCGCAAGCGATTGGGCTTTTCGCGCAGGCCAAGTAGACTCGAAATCGAACGCCATGATTATCACAAGATGAATGTCCTAGCGATGCACTTCATGAATCTACAAGAAGGCGAGCGTTTCATATTTAGAGATCAATATTACTCTATCGAATCAATCAGATGGATCACGCAGTTTAATAAGCTTGTAAGAACTTCTCGAGATTCTTCTACATGCGCCCAGAATGCTCCTTAGTCCACTTTGACGGCTACAAAAAGACGCAATAATCACAATTAGAAGCTTCCTATACTGTACGCGTTATAGCCGCGTACGTATTGACTATGATTGCTAGCATAGTCGAAGGGTGAGCCTCGGGTCGGTGGTCCGGCGTAGCGCAGCGGAGAAGTAAAGCGCTATCCACCTCGGGGCGCCACGAATCATTTTTTATCGTAACGATGCACAAACGAAAAAAGCAGGTAGAGCACAACCAAAAGTGCCAGCACCATGATGCACATGTATAATGCAAACTCTTCTATACGGAATCGCGCCGTATACGCCGCGATTGCAAACACTGCCACAATCGGAACACTACACGCTGCTACAATACCCTGGCCAATATCTGCACGGTCGCAATACGCGCTAAACGAGCGATACTGCAGCCAAGAAAATGTTCCCATAATGAGTAAGATAATAAACCCAAACGAAGCGTTGGTCATGACATAAAATGTGTCGCTCGTATTGTTATAATACGAAACAAGTAGCAGGGCCGTGCTGAGTAAAATTGCTAAACTAACCGAAATCATAGCGGCTTTTTTGAAATCAAAAACAGGCCCCGCCTTTACTAAGCCTGCCTGTTTTTGCTGTTTTGCAATGCGTTGTTGATGCACTTTTGCGGGCTTGCGGCCGTCTTCGTACATGTGTGCAACATTACTGCTATGCGTAAAGTCTTCGAGCGTCAAATTCGGGTCGGTAGGTTTGATTGTTTTCATGATTATAGATCTACTATATCACGACTCAACACTTCTTAGACGAGGTTGCTACCAAGCACAACCATCGTCACGAGAAGCACATTGCCAGCTACAATCATACAGCTGCTAGCGACACCTTTTGCACTGCGGGCCATTGTTGAAATCATAGAACACTCCTTTTTTGGTTCGCTTAGCTTATAAGCTTACTCGTAGTATAGAAATGTTCTGTCTGGTGCGCTGTGATATTTTACACACTGTGGGCGATTTTGTCGGCTTCGGCACGTGCGCCTAAAATACTTTCCACCTGAGCGTAGGTAATTGTAATACTACTTCCCGCGCCTACTTCGCCTGAAAGCATAACTTTTGCGACAGTGTTTTCGACGGCTTTTTGCACCACACGACGCATCGGACGGGCGCCGAGTCGTGGGTCGTAGCCTTTTTCGACGAGCAGTAATTTTGCATCTTCTTCTACCACCACTTCGACATTTTGCACTTTCAAAGTTTTGTTGACGCTGCGAATCATAAAGTCCACCACTTGCAGTAAATCTTTTTTACTTAGTGGCGTAAACACAACAATTTCGTCGAAACGATTCAAAAATTCGGGTTTGAACTGGCCAGTGCTAATAAGTTCGTCCAAGAATTGTGTTTCGAACTGCGCAGGCTGTTGACCGCGCATTACCAAATCGCGAATACGGTCGGCGCCTGCGTTGCTGGTGGCAATCACAATTGCGTCACGAAAACTCACTTCGCGGTTTTTTTCGTCGCGCAGAATACCTTCGTCGAGTAGCTGCAGCAATGTTGTCAGTACATTGGGGTGAGCTTTTTCGATTTCGTCGAGCAGCACCACACTAAATGGCTGCTTCATAACCTGCGCAGTAAGGCTCGTGGGGTCTTTGGCGCCATCGGCGATGAGCCGCGCAACATCTTGGTTTTGGACATATTCGTTTAGGTCGAGTCGAATCATCCTGTCTTCGCCACCAAAATATACGTCTGCCAACGCTTTGGCGAGCTCGGTTTTGCCCACGCCCGTAGGTCCCATAAACAGAAAGGTGCCGATTGGTCTGTCTTGGTTACGCACGCCCGCTCGTGCACGTCGCAGCGCATCACTCACCACTTCAACCGCTCGTGTTTGGTTGATCATCCGCTCGTGAATATGCTGTTCTAAATTGAGTAATTTTTCGCGCTCGTCGACTTCGCTAGCCACGCTTACGCGTACATCCATAGTTTCTTCGATAGCTTTTTGAACCGAATTGATCGTTACCAACCCGCTTTCGCTGTAGCCCGCGGCAGATTCGAGTAGCTTTAGGGCTTTGCCTGGCATAGCGATACCGTGCACATAGCGTTCACTCAGACGATAGGCTTCTTTGAGCGCCTGGTAGGTAAACGTAACGTTGCGAGCAAATTCTATCCCGATCAGCTGGTCTTGCATCACCGCTATAGTTTCTGGTTCGGTAGCGGGCTGTAGATTGATACGGTTCAAGCTATTGGCCACACCAGGCGAACGCTGAGTGATTTGCAAAAATCGCTGCTCGTCCATCGAAAGAATCATCCGTAGACGCCCCGCTTCGAGCACAGGCATGAGTGTATTAGTGATATCAACCGAGCCCATGCCTTCTTCGAAAAACAGCTGTGCGTTGTCGAGAAATATAATGATGTTTTTGGCTGCGTAGGCTTCGCCCAAAATCATCATCACCAAGTCTTCAAGCTCGCCTCTGCCAGGTGCCGCCGAAAGCAATGCCGATGCATCGAGCATAAATATCTGCTGAAATTTGAGCGCTCCAGGAACCGCACTTTCAGCATTGAGCAATTTCTGCGCCAGTGCATGCACGACAGTCGATTTCCCTACACCTTCTTTGCCAACCATCACAACGTTTTGCGAACCACCGCTACTAAATGTATCGATGATTTGTCCTAACGCTTTTTGGTGAGCTTCGAGTTCGACATATAATACGCCACCACGCGAAATCTGGTCGCTAATATTTTGGCCAAATCGACTAAGCGCGGGGATATACCCAAACGACCAATCACGCGCAATACCCCCTGTGCGGGTTTTTTGGTTGTGCCGTGCAATCAGTTTGTTTAAGTGCGCGTACCACCGAATTGCCGCAATACAGTCGCTACGTTCTAGATTTATTTTGGCGATAATTGTTTGGTAATCGGGATACTGTTCGAGCAGTGCCAGCGCTAGGTTGCCCGCGGTTATCGAGGGCTCCCCTAGTTCGTTTTGAATCTCGACCGCTCGTTGCCAAACTGCTTCGGGCGCAGGGTTAGTATGCTCGGCAATGTCTTGTAGTAGGCGCGCAGTTATGCCGAGTCGTGCGCCCAAAAACTGCCCACCACGCACGCTGCCAACAGCCAGTGCGATAGATTGCGCCGATGGGTTATTCGGGAGCTGTCCCAGAATATCCGCGTCGAGCACATCGGTAATTGTTTTTGGGTTTTTTGCTATAGAAAGGTTTTTTAGCTCACCTTCATACCATTCGACAAGCATTATCGGTACCGCTGCCAAACCCACGAGCAGCCACCCGACTGCCACTCCTACTACTAGACACCCTATGCCAACAGCTAGTAACAGCACCGCCAATACCGTAGTGACACGGCGCCAAATGCCTTTGAATTTGGCACCAAACCGAGCTTTTACTGCCCGCAAATCGTGGTAATGTAGCTTTATATCCACCGCGGCACCCACCCAATAAACGCCAGCAGCGCACCAATAAACGGCAGGAGCGGAATAAATGCCCAAATGACTATTGCAACCACCGAAAAAATACTCTGCACAACTAGTGTCAGCCCGCCAAGGACAATCATAATACTGCGCACAACTGCGCCTATACAGCGCGAAACGAGTCGGTCAAAAAATGCTCGCACCTGCACGGCTAGCGGCCCTCGAACCTTGCCTGCCGAAATTTGGCGAAAAGGCGCAAACAGTGTACGAGCCAGCAAGCCAATCGAAAAATAATCAGCCGTCGACGCCAATTTATCCATACGAGTAGCCACCATTCGTTTCCACCCCGCTATATACCACCACCCAAGAAGCCCCACGAGTTCCATATGTACTTTATTGTACCGTAGTGCGCCCGCTGTGGCGAGTGGTATACTAGAAATAATGCCAAAAACACCTACAACACTTGTCGGAAAAACTGTTCGAATGATCAGCAAACTACGTGGCGGCAACGGATCGGCGCTGCCAGGGTTGGTGGTCGAACGGATCGATAGCAGCTATGTACCGACAATGCTCGGCAAACTACCACATGGTGTGGTGGTAATCAGCGGCACCAACGGAAAAACTACGACTACAAAGATGGTGGTCGAGCTACTCGAAAGCCAAGGGTTGAAGGTTTTTACGAATCGTACAGGGAGTAATTTTGTGCGCGGTGTCGCAGCGGCGATTATTGGCGACGTAGATCTACGCGGTAGGCTGAATGCCGACATTGCAGTGCTCGAACTCGACGAAGCCCATGCCGTGCATTTTGTACGCGCCGTACAGCCACGCTACAGCCTGTTACTGAATGTCATGCGTGACCAGCTGGATCGTTTTGGCGAAATCGATACCACCGCTACTATGCTACGCCATGTTGCCGAAGCCACTAGCGAAAAGGTCATAATCAACCGCGAAGATCCACGGCTCTTGCAACTGAGCCATGATTTGCCCGCTGAAAAAGTTGAATATTTCGGACTTGCTGCTGATTTACGCAAAGAATTCCCCAGCGACGACACTATGCGCGGCGCCTCAGATGAATCGACTTCTGCCGACTTACCACCCGCACGTGCGGTGCTAGAGCGGCTCGATGGCCAACATGCGCACTTTCGTTTACGAAATGCTTCCCTGGAAGCACGCCTTAAGCTCGACGGCATTTACAATGTTTTTAATGCCGCCGCAGCGCTAGGACTTGTGGCGACAATTGTTGGCGAGACACTCGACATGTCCGCACTCGTCAAAAAACTTCAAACGATCACTCCTGCATTTGGTCGCGGTGAAATTTTGACTGTCCATGGCCAGCCCTGCGAATTGGTGCTCGTAAAAAACCCTAGTGGCTTCCGCCTAGGACTCAAATCGTTTTCGCCCAAAGGCTACGTTACGATGATTGCCATCAATGATAATTACGCCGACGGTCGCGATATGAGCTGGCTATGGGACGTCGATTTCGATAGCCTCTGCACCACAGGCGTGGCAATGATCAGCGGAGTTCGCGCCTACGATATGGCGCTGCGTTTGCAATACGACGAAGTTCCCGCTCCCTACATCGAGCCCAACCTTGCCAGTGCCCTGAAGCAATTTTTGCAGCACAATGATAGCCCAAAACGCATTTACTGCACCTACACCGCCATGCTGGCGCTACGCCATGAACTTAGCAAAATAACAGATGTGGAGAAAGTGCAGTGAGCCAAAAAACTATCCGAATTTTACAGCTGTACCCCCACGCTATGAATATCTACGGCGACTGGGGCAATACGCTCGTGCTGCAACAACGTGCCGAGTGGCACGGTTACAGTGTAGAGCTACTTGAATACAATGTCGGCGACACCTTTCCTAGCAGCGTCGATATTATTGTTGGGGGCGGTGGGCAAGACAGCGGCCAAACAGCGATTCGAGAAGATTTACAAAAAATCGCCAAGCCACTGCGTGCGCTCGCTGCTAGTGGCACGCCCATGCTCGTCATCTGTGGCTTGTATCAATTATTTGGGAATTTTTTCAAAACCAAAGATGGCGAGGTGATCGACGGCATAGGAATTTTCGATGCCGAAACACATGGTGGCCCAGAGCGCCTGATTGGCAATACAGTAGTAGAAAGCACCAAATTTGGCGAAATTATTGGCTACGAAAACCACAGCGGACTAACCCGTTTAGGCAAAGGTTGCGAGCCCCTCGGGCGTGTAGTAAAAGGGGCAGGCAATAACGGTCAAGACGGCTACGAAGGGGCGCGAGTACACAATGTGATCGGTACGTATTTACACGGTTCGCTCCTACCAAAAAATCCCAAAATTGCCGACTGGCTCCTAGAGCAAGCCGCTACTAAAAAATATGGTGAGTTTACATCTGGCAAAATCGACGATACTCTCGCCGAAAAAGCTCGCGCAGTTGCCCAAAACCGCCCGCGTTAGGTTATTCTATTGTTCTGCTTGCAACGTTTTTAGATCTTCCACGACCTTGTCACCATGCCCTAGTGGCGTTACGCGGCCATACACCTTTACTACTTGTCCTTTGGGATTGATGATAAACGTTTTGCGCAAAATCCCTTCGCGACCAAACATTTTTTTGCCCCAAGCCCCGTACGCTTCTATCATTTCGCCTTTTGGGTCTGACAGCAGTGTAAAATGCAGATTAAACTTAGTCTTGAACTTTTCGTGGCTCGCAGGATCGTCTTTACTTACTCCCACCACTTCGGCGCCCAAATCCGTCAGTTCATCGCGAGCGTCGCGCAAGCTACAAGCTTCTACAGTGCACCCAGGCGTGTCGTCTTTGGGATAAAAGTAGAGCACCAGCCACTTACCTGCAAAATCTTTTAGTTGGACTAGCTTGCCCGATTCGTTAGGGAGTGAAAAATCAGGTGCGTCGTAGGGTACTGTCTTCATATATCTAGTGTAGCATTCTGGGGCGTTTGTTCATAAAATTCGGTATACTAGTATGAGTGAAAAAATCTCTGACAAAGCGTCGAATTTTTGAACTCGATTTGCTTCGAGGGATTTTTATTGCGATTATTTTTATTGACCACCTACAATTCTGGCCGAGTCCACTACGCTATATTACGGGCGAAGGAAAACTGTGGGTGTCGGCAGCCGAAGGCTTTTTCCTCATCTCTGGTTTACTGATTGGCTATATCCGCGCCTACAAAGGCCAAAAACACTCGCTGCGCGACCTTTCGATCAAACTCTGGAAACGTGCAGGCATGCTCTATATCTGGGGTGTTCTAGTGACATTGTATGTTGTACTCTTCAGTTTGTGGGTTGGTGGCCCTGCTGTGCACCCACTCCTGCCGAAGCTGCCCGACCCTGCTCAATTGGCTTCGCCATTTAGTTTTGTAGTAAGTGTGCTTTCGACTAATTTCTTTACCGATTGGATTTATTTCTTGCGGCTGTACGCCATTATGCTGGCCGTTACGCCGCTGTTTTTGTGGCTCGTGCGGCGCAAAAAAGATTGGGTAGTTGTACTGCTCATCGCGGCTAGCTACGGCCTGAGTTTTTGGTGGCCCGAAGGCGCACTGCAATGGCAAGTGCTGTTCTTTAGCGCGGCACTGATCGGCTACCGACTCGAAGCTATTGCTGCCTGGCTACGCAAACGACCGATTATCAAATATTCGCTAACATGGAGTGCGATCTTGATCACGGTAATTACGATGGCCATTAGCTATTTCTTTGTGCTAGGCTGGCCAGTGGTAGAAAGGCCCCAAAATGCCTTGATGCCGCGCGACCAGTACGTCGCTTTGCGCGCAAGTATCGACCCGTGGTTTAGCTCCAACCCTATGGCGATTGGGCGCTTAGCATTATCATTCGTTTGGTTTAGCGCCATGATGTTGCTACTACATGCCCTGCGGCCATTCATTATGCGCTGGTTTGGCTGGATACTGATTCCGATGGGCGAGCGCTCGCTGAGCTACTACATATTGCAGGCTTTGGTACTTCCAATTATTGTTGTGTTTATGAAGCCGAGTTCGATTTCGATTGTCAATGCCGTTATTACCATTTTGCTCCTCCTGGGCATGTGGGCGCTGCTAAAAATCCCGCTGCTTTCGCGCGCTATTCCGCGCTAACACTGGTGTTTGCCGATAGTTTTTGCTATAATCAACCAAGTATTACACCATCGGGGTGTGGCGCAGCTACCATGAGACAAACCTACGGTTTTTCTCATCGCGCCGAGAACGAAATCAATTCGTTCATCGGGCTGCTCTTTTCCCTCGTAATGCAATGTAAAATTCGGGGTGTGGCGCAGTTGGCTAGCGTGAGAATTGCCAGTGGCAGTTCGCAAGGGAGTCCACTCTTGAAAACTTGTTTTCAAAGATGTGGCGACGGGATCGCGGAACGTGATCGTGGTTTGGCCAAACCGCAACCAGAATACAGCACCTTCCAGTTATACATTAGTTCACACATCGGGGTGTGGCGCAGTTGGCTAGCGCGCGCGGTTTGGGACCGTGAGGTCGAAGGTTCGAGTCCTTTCACCCCGACCAGTAGATATTTTGGCTAAATCGAGCAGTAAGTCGTAAGGCTTATTTAGTGTAATAACAGATACAGAGTCGTTCCCAGCTCGTAGGTTCGACACCAACTCGTTACATATAGCGTCTTGTTCCATTAAATCAGTAGTTCTAAGTAGTCTTAACAGATACGAGTTAACGAGTTCGTAGAACTCATCTTCGCTTGGCAACTTGGTTTTAAGCCTATCTAACTCCTGTTGATTGGCTTTTATACTGTGCTTGGCTACGTTAATAAGGTTCTGATGATACTCTAGCTTGCCCTTGTGGTGCTTCTTGTATTCAGTGGGGTGGTCAATTTGAAAGTTCTGATAGCGTAGGTATTCATTTTCCTGCTTTTTAAGCTCTTGTTTGGCTTCTGATAATTTGCGTTCAGCGATAGCTCGTTCCTGTGCCAGTTTAAACTCCAAGCGGTCAATATACATCTTATATGCTTCTTTACTCTTTTTGGTACAGTGCCTAAGCGTCCATTCAATATGAGCCATTACATATTTAGCTCTAATGCTTTTACTTAGCTTTATACCGTTGGCTTTGTTCTCTGCGTTCTTGTAACGCTGGCAGTCTTTGTTACGGCAATAGAAGCTAATAACCCACTTACCTTTATTTTTACCACGTTTAACGGGTTGGTGCTGGAATTGCATAGCGTCATCGCAGTAATCACAAATGACCTTACCACGCAGTAGCCCGTAGTCTAGCTTTTTGTTTATAGTCGTTTTACCTGCATATTTTTCACCAAAATTGACCGCCATTTTTTGATTCAAGATAACGTACTCATCAGGTGTAATAAGCGGTAGGAAGTCATAAAGTTCGGGTAGGTTAGCTAGGTTTTTGCCGTATTGGTATAAGCCAAAATAGAAAGGGTCTTCAAAGATTTTACCCACAGTAGTTTTAGTAATCTTTTGTATTTTATAATCTTCATCTTGGTCTTTTCGAACACTAAAATGCGAGCTGTTTAAGAAGGTGGCAATTTCTGGGTTTGTCTTATTTTGGTACAGTCGCATATTAACTGCTTCACGCAATAGTTCCCAGTTATAGCCGTCTGGCACAAAGTAGCCCGTACCTTTATCGGCATAGTAACCCTTCTTTATTACGCCAGTATATTTACCGTCTTTAATGTTGCCTGTAATGCCCCTGCTTACATCTACGGCTAGTTTGTCAGAGTATTGCTTAGATGTGGCAAACAGAATACCTAAGAGCATTTTGCCATTCGGATTATTTTCAAACTGGTACGTTTTGAATTGCAGGTCTTGGATTTTTTCTAGGTCAATCAGCTCTATGATTGCACCTGCTTCCTTCATATTTCTGCTTAGTCGGTCAGGCGACCACGCAATGAGTCCGTGATACTTACCAGTTTCAAAGCCTATCATCATATCGTCAAATAATTCACGTTTGCCAGATAGTTTAGCGGATTCCGATTCCTCAATAATGTCAATTTCACGAACTGTAATACCCAGCCTATTCGCCAGTTCTAAACATTCTATTCGTTGGTCAGGCAAGGAACGCACCTGCTTGGCTTCATCATCAGTAGATTTACGCAGATATATAACATAACGGCGTTTTTCTATGGGTAATATGCGATTAGAGCCTTCTTCGACTTTTACGAAATAGTCAGTAAGTTCGTCTACGGTACGCTTACTGTCAGGTAGGTTAAAGAGTTCGGGATTATCAACCTTGCGTTGTGCTAACTGCTGTTCAGCTTGGAGTTGTTGCTCCTGCGTTAACGCAACTTTTACTCGCTTCTTGCGGGGCTTTTTTGCCTTTTTATCAGCCACTTACTGAACCTTACCTAGCATTTTCATTACATCTTCACGCTTGTAGCGTCTATCGCCACGCACACCGATTCTAATGGCTTTTAAGACGCCTTGCTTGTCCCAGTTGCGTAATGTATTAGGGTGGACTTGTAACAGCTCACAGGCTTGCTTGAGCGTTAAGTAATCGGGTAATTTGTTCTCTAGTATAGACATAACAATTATTAACAATAGTGTACAACGAAAAATCGCAAAATAAAAGCATTTCGGTTAAAAAATAGGCAGGTTTTGAAAGAGCCATTATCTTTATAATTAGAAGTATGAAGTTTAGATTTCTATATCACGACCAGCCAGCAAGTCAGAAGACGATTGCTAGCTATGTAGTTGGCGACTACTTCCACGAAAATGACCACGTTGTAGCTTCTTTGCTACGGGGCGGATTACTCACAGGCTGTAACTTACGCTATATATTTATTACAAATGTTAAAGACGGCACAATCCTTGCCAACGAGGATTACAAGAAGCAAGGGTTGTTTATCTTTGACCACACGCTTTATTACGGTATCTACGACAACTACCGTATAGGCGAATACGCACAGGTCTTACTAAGCCCTAACAATCCTTCTGATGAGCTTATGGAAGAAGTTATTAAAGCGGCTCGTATAGACTTTAACCAACTACTGCATACACCGCCTGTACCTATTTTAGATACGGCTGATTGGCGAAGACGGCTTGGCAATCACCCACTAGGTACGCAGGGCAAAACACCGCACCACAAGTTGAATTAAAGCAGTAAATCACTAAAATACTTGCAAAAGTATTGAAGTTATGCTATTATGTTGTTTATGAGTTCAAATAACCCAGAACAATTTACACTTGAGCAGCACGAACAGATGTTTGGTTTCTGGACAGAAGCTAGGGCAACCTATGACTCTGCCACTGATAAAGACGCTAACTTTGAAGTATTAAAAAGCGTTCCTGGCATTGACCCTGTATTAGCTGTTGTAGATGGACACCCCGAAGACATTCCACAAGATGGCTATGTAGTTAATTCACATATTGCACCTGGCTATGGTGGAGTTGTTAATATCTACCGTTATAAAGATGGTGGTCTTGTGCCTGGTAGTGCTTCTGATACTCGTGAACAATACGGTCAAGCCCGTGTTCATTTTGACCTTAAAGGTTTCGGTAGGCACACAGTTGCTTATGAAAATCCTGCTTTCCCGCAAAAAGATGTCGAGCCTTTTAATCGTATGTCGCAAGCTTCATATACTGGATTACCGTTTTCAGAAACGGAAATCATTGACTTAGATAATGGTGGTCGTATCTTAGACGAAAAAGACCCTATGACAATGTATGAAGGCAGTAGCCAGTTCTTTAGTATGGATTGGGACGATATTGACCGACACCCTGACATAAGGCGAGAGGTGGACATTAACCGTGTTACTTCTGACCCAGAACAGCTTCGCCAAATCCTTGCTCACCTTAGCTATGCTATGGGTATGAGCCAGCAAGGTATGGAAACTTTGGTTACTACTGTTGACCAAAAAGTCAGCCCTATTGCTTAATTAAGAATATAAGTTAAGCCTTAAACTCGCCAAGATTTTGATTGCTCAAGGTCAAATATAGCTAGTTGTGGTTCACCAAGTATTTCAATTTGAGTTTCGTCTTGCTTCAACGTATCACTAACACGAATCATAAGGTTTACCAGCTTGTCGGTAGGTACTTCTGATAAATCACGCTTATCAAGTTCTGTTTTTGCACGTTCTAGGACTTCGCCAAATACAGCAATTCTATGACGTTTAGTCATTTCGTACTTTTCTTGTAGTTCGTCTATGTATAATGCTCGCAGGTTGGTTATGTCCCTACAGGTTTCTTCGTCCTGCGACCACTGTATAAGTGTCGGCTTGCTAATGTTTAATTGTTCAGCTATCTTACTGAAACTGTAACCTTTGGCTCGTAGTTCAATAAACTGCTGTTTATCATCAAGGGTCTTGCTCATTATTAGGTTCAGCATTCTTTTGCTTAAGTTCTTCTGGCTTCTTTTTTCGTGGTGGAGCAACACCCCAAGATTCATTTTCGCCTAACTCGCTCCGAGGTTTACGAGCGATTGTATTCTCTATAACATCTCTACCGATAGGCGTGGACAGTACCCTGTCGTCCCAGTTTGAAGTATCTTGTGGTGAAGATTGCGGTGGCAGGGCAGACTTAGTATCTGTCTTTTTTGGTTTTTTACCCTTCTTAGCTTCATCACTCATTACTACTAATTATAGCAGGAACTGGGTGGCTGTTGCCCTGTCGGACTTGATAAGGTCAGCCGTTAACTGATTAAGGTTGGTTAGTTTGGTCTTGAGTAGCTTATAATTCAAAAGTAGGTTGTACAGGCTTTCAACAATAGGTTCGATTGCAGTATCAGCCGTTCGACCAAGAAAAAACCTGTCTATGTACATAGGCAGGTTTTTTCTTAATTTGCGGTGAATGGCTTGGTTCTTCGACTTTTTGCTGCAAGCAAAAATAATCGAAGGTTCGGCGAAGCGCAGTACAGAAACAAAAGCAGCGCAAGCTATTTTTGTTTCAAACAAGTGAAGGAGGCTTTAGCCGATGCCCTTTATAAACCCAGTGCTTCTTCTAGTGCTTGAAAATTATCCAGACCAGGCAATGTTATAGCTGCACCCGCTTCTTGCAACTTGTCTTGGCTATACGAACCAGTCGCAACTCCAATCGTTTTTGCACCTGCAGCGTTGCCAGCAGTAATATCAACAGGTGTATCACCGATAACATATACATCGCTGCCCTCAAAGCCGCGCTCTCTAGCTCGTTCGATAGCAAGCCTTACAAGTTCTGGCCGCTCATCCGACTCGCTACCAAAACCGCCAAACTCAAAATATTTAGCGATCCCTGCAACCTCTAGCTTGTCTTTTGCAATGCGTTCTAAATTTCCTGTAACATTTCCGAGTAAAATATCGTCGTTATTATGCAGTTTTTCTAGTAACTCGGCAACGCCTGGAAGAAGCTTTGGTTTTAAATATGGCTTCAGACTATCATAGTATTCCGCCATTACCTGTAGATGCTTGGGTAAGTTCGCTTCAATCTCTGCTTCGTCAACACCAAGTTTTACCAAAACCTCTTTAGTGATTCGACGATCAGTCTTGCCATCAAAGTCAATCATAAATATAGAGCCATATATACCAAAGACCTTTTGGTAGGCTACGGCGTGTGCTTCGATATGCCCAACGGCACTTGCTGTCAGTGTTCCATCAATGTCAAAAAGTATGAGTTTGTTCATTTACTTCTCCTAGTTTACTTATCATCTCTTGCAATAGTTCTGGTGTACAGGCAGCCATAAAATATCTGTTCCAGCCACTATCAGGCTTAGTGTAGTCGAGTGGCTTTCCGTCTATATCCACAAGAGATGCGCCGCCAGCTTCAGATAATACAACTTCCGAAGCTAAGGTATCCCATTTGCCTGCTTTCAGATTGGTGTGAATAAATGCATCTGCTTTACCCTCAGCAATTAGTCCAATTTTTGCACCAATACTGCCTTCTACAACCGTTGAGCCAAAGCCAAGTTGTGCGACTGCCTGGTCAATTGGACGAACATCACCAGCAAGGACATGCCTGCCAACTAGACGCGAACCTTCTATTTGAAGAGTACTAGGTACTTGCAGCTTTTTTACATCTCCGAGCCTAGAAACAAATGACCCTTTACCGACTTCTCCATAATAATATTCATCACGAAATGGCAGATACACAAGCCCTACTTTTGGTTTACCAGCCTCAAGTAAGCCAATCATAATACTCGAGGTATCCTCACCACGCAAATAACCTTTCGTGTCATCAAGCGGGTCGATCATCCAAACTCGTCCTTCGTAAGACTCTGGCCGAAGTGGACTCTCCTCGCTCAAGATTGCGTCATCGGGAAAAACAGCTGCAATACCAGCCCTGAGTAACTCATCAGATTCTTTGTCAGCTACTGATACTGGGTCAAATTCGTCTTTTTTGTAGTCAACATCGAGTGCAGTGCGGTGGTATTTCTTTAATATCTTAGCCGCCTCCCTCGCTAATTTTAAGGCCATCTGCAATTCCGGCGACATACTTCTTTCTCTATCCATAGTCTCCCTTAGCCTCCTGTCTAGCTCTTCGTTTTGCTCCCATTCGCCTGGATATGTCGGTGCTTCAGCCATTGTGTACGCTCCTTTCCGCATGCATTAACACATATTGATATATTCAATGACCTTAGACTATCTACATAATACCATTAAGATACAGTGGCAACTTGGCAATTCTACTCATTATGCCTGCAGCAAGATAGGGCTATGCTAATATAAAAACAGGGGAAATCCATGTTTTTTAGGAAAAAGAAAGAAGATACCAAAGATACCAAAGGTATCGTTATGCACATTCAATTTGGGGGATATTATGCTAGTAAGAAAAATAATGAGTTTAGTATAATACGCCTATTAGACTTTGGAAGAAGTGCCTATCACATCCAGCTATTCCAAGAAAAGTTCGATCACTTACCTGCTTTTGATGAGGTCAAAGAGCTTTGGCCATTTGTGTGGCATATCCCAATTTCTCTTAGCGGTCTTCTGGATAGTGAACAATATGAGCTGATTGGACATAAGAAGTTAGACGAACAGTCTTTAGTAGGCTACGAGGAATATTTAAAGCAAATGGGTGTCAATGAAGCCAGTATAAAGGAAAGGGTAGATGATCTTATAGATTATAGTAATGAGCCACCATTAAAGGTTCGGCTTACAGAGTCAGCAGATGGCTTTACACTTTTTCCTCTTGAATAGCAGATTGGTTCTGCAGCTACAGATCTCCATACCTGAAATCATGGCTATAATATAAAAATCCCGTCTTCCCTAAAAATGTTGTATAATTTAAGCACAGCCATGAAAAAACAAACAAAAATCATTTTAGTTACTATTGGGCTTGTTGGTTTCGCAGGCGTAGCGTATGCGTGGACTCTATGGCCGCAAAAAATCGCCAAAACACCAGCTATTGCACCGACAAAGCAGATCGATACCACCACTTCGATTGGTGGCACTATAGCCACTAAAGATACCCCTACTTCGCAGCGACCCGCAGATACTGCTACCCCTAGCCCCTCTATATCACCTAGTAACACAAATACAGCAACGCCTACTGGCGACCCCGCACCTAAGCAAACCGAGATCAAAAAAACAATCACCAAAGAATATCCGTACAGGGCACTTGGCACAAGCAATGATCCTTTGACCCAAAATAGCTGGGCACTGACGAACACGAAGGCACAAGCAGCCTGGGATCAGAGTACGGGAAATAACGTAGTAGTGGCAGTGATCGACACAGGTTTTGCGTTGCAACACGAAGACCTAGTAAACCAATGGCGTATAAGCCCTGGCGAAACAGGCATGACCAAGCAAGGCGACCGCTGCTGGACAGGCGCCAGTGCCGACAAAGCAGCCAATGCGTGTGATGACGATAATAACGGCTATGTCGATGATTGGCGGGGCTGGAATTTTGCGCAAGTCAATAACAATCCCCAGGCAGGGACCAAAAACCCAAATGGTATCGCAGTTGCTCATGGTACCGAAGTTGCAGGGCTAGTGGGTGCAACGGGCAACAATAGCAAAGGTATTGCTACCTACGCATGGAATACTCGGATCATCCCGCTGCAAGTGCTCGACGACGATGGCTCGGGTTTTAGTAGTAGTGTGGCCGCAGCCGTATACTACGCGGTAGATAACGGCGCGAGCGTGATAAATATGAGCTTGGGCGGCGACACAGCCGATCCCGCACTCGATAAAGCCATCAACTATGCCTACGCGCGCAATGTCATAGTGGTGGCAGCAGCAGGGAATTGTGGAACAGGGCAAGAATACGGCTGCGACCCCTCAAAACCAGGCGCCATGGGGTATCCCGCGCTTAATGACCATGTGATTAGTGTTGGTGCAACGACAAATAGCAATACCCGAGCAAGCTTTAGTAGTTATGGCCCAGGACTCGACGTAGTGGCGCCAGGGTCGGGCACTATTACATCGCCTATGTGGACTGCTAGCAACCCTACTTCTGCCTACGCAGGTAGTTTGTATGGCACCTCATTTGCTTCGCCATTAGTTGCCTCATACGTAGCGCTGATCAAATCTGTCCGCCCAAGCACCAATGTCGACGACATAACCGCACTGGTAGACGGCAGCGCTCAAAAAGTGACAGCCATGAATAATGCAGTGTACACAAACGAATACGGCCATGGGCTGATTAACGCCCAAGCTGCACTTTCGATCGGCAGCTCGCTCAACCAAGCCAGCAATGTACCTACCCTACAGCAAACGGGCAGCCATATATCCGAACACACCTACCGTGCAGATACGACACTTTCAAGTGGGTGCACAGCTACGGCAGCCGCCTACTGCACTGTTTGGGCACGTGATAGCAACGGCTACGATCGCTACCTCCCGTATTCACCCACCCCAACTGGTTCGGCGGGCTGGTCGTGGAACGGAACTGCGCTTGGCAGTGGTGAATGGTGGCTCCGCGCACGAAGTGGCGAAAATGTCTCGAACACTCCCTATTTGCTGTTTCAAAAATAGCCACCAGAACAATCTGCTATAGTTAATATGATGGCAAAAAAGACTGCTCCCAACCCTACATTCGCCAACATTTTTGGTGGGCTCGGCTATGCGAGCTGCCTATTGCAGTGGCTGTGGGTAACGCTACTGTACTTTCCGCTGCTGCTGAAAAACGATGCTTTCAAGACCATGGTTATCCCTGAAAAATCGATACAAACTACTGCACCGCTAATTCAGTTTACAATGCCGCCGCTTATTGCGCTGATCGTTGGAGGAATTATCACGCTATTCGTGATTGGGGCAACCATATATGTGCTGGCACGAACTCCTATCGCTATTGCTCGAGGTGGCAAAAAAATCACTCACACACCCGCCGATGCCCTAGTGCCGATTATCACCCACCGTAAAAAAGTTTCTGCCAAAAAGCGTAGGCAGCTAACGAGCAAGCTTATAGTTGGGATAAAACTACTGCTCGTTATACTGCCACTACTTGTTTCATTCGGCGCATATTTATTTGCAACGCCAATTCCCTACACTGTTATCTGCGTAGTAGCAGGGTTTCTGGCTTGTGGGAGCTTGGTATGGTTTGGCGCACAGTATGCGGCGGCACGCTTACTCCATATCGATACCAAGCAGCTTATTTAGGCTAGTTTATTTAGCAAATTCGATAGCGCGAGTTTCGCGGATCACGTTGACCTTGATAGTACCTGGGTACTGCATGGTACTTTCGATTTTGTTGGCTATATCGCGAGCCAGTTTGATACCCGAAAGATCGTCGACGCGTTCGGGGCGCACAATAACGCGCACTTCACGACCTGCCGAAATCGCGTAAGCTTTGTCGATACCATCGAAGCTTTTGGCGACGTTTTCGAGGTCGCGCATACGTTCGGCAAAGTTTTCGGCACTGATATTGCGTGCACCTGGACGTGCAGCACTGGCAGCGTCGACCACACGAACTACGAGCGCTTCGGGAGTTGTTGCTTCGATATCATCATGGTGTGCTTCGATAGCGTGAACAATGTCGTCTTTCATACCGTACTTTTTGGCAAGCTCGGCCCCAATATGGTGGTGTTTGCCTTCGATTTTGTGCGTTACAGCTTTGCCTACGTCATGGAGCAATGTGGCGATTTTTACAGTACGTACATCAGCACCGATTTCTTCGGCGATCATGCCTGCAATATGCGCCATTTCGGTACTGTGCAGCAGTACGTTTTGGCCATAGCTGGTACGAAACTTTAGTTCACCAAGTAGTCGGAGCATTTCTTTTGGAATGCCGACTACCCCCACTTCGCGAGCAGCGTCTTCGCCTGCACGGTCGATTTCTTTGTCGATTTGTTTTTCGGCTTTGGCAAATACTTCTTCGATACGTCCAGGATGAATACGGCCATCTTTCATTAACATCTCGAGCCCTAGACGTGCAACTTGTCGTCGAATCGGGTCGAAGCTCGAAAGTACCACCATACCAGGAGTATCGTCGACCAAAAAGTCGACACCCGTGGCGCGTTGCATTGCCTGAATATTGCGACCTTCTTTGCCGATAATCCGACCTTTCATCTCATCGTCGGTTAGCTTGACAGCTGTTACTGTGCGCTCGGCAGTAACTTCGCTACTCATGCGTTCCATTGCGCTGAGCAAAATTGTCTGGGCGCGCTCTTCGGCGTCTTGCTGGGCGTCATTTTGTAGTTTGTTGATCAGTCCTACCAAATCATTTTTGATATCGCGCTCGGTCATCTTTAGCAGGTGCGCTTCGGCGTCTTTTTTGCTCAGTTTGGCGATTTTTTCTAATTTTTCTTGCTGACGAGTGCGGATTTCACGAATTTCGTTTTTTAGTTCGTCGACTTCGTCTTCGGCGGCGCGTAGCTTTTCGGCGCGTTTGTCGAGTTCGTCAAGCTTACGGTCGAGTGATGTTTCGCGTTCGGCCAAACGGTTTTCAGTTTTGGTCCACTCACGACGACGTTCTTTTTCGATCGCCAACGCTTCGTCTTTTGCCTTCAGTACAAT
>WBZM01001002.1_pt1 | contig 31678 bp, 31 predicted proteins | sample 5204271 | NCBI WGS metagenome assembly WBZM01 (sample SAMN12344346, study PRJNA552823) | activated sludge metagenome | biome: Activated sludge suspended growth; feature: Nitrification reactor; material: Wastewater; isolation source: activated sludge from nitrification reactor of wastewater... | reverse complement strand
GGTGCAGCGCACGCCGGGGAGCACGGCGGCGGTGAGGGAGAGGGCGCCGCCGTCCTCCGCCTCCTCGGCGGCGCCGATGACGCCGCCGCCGGTGCAGCCGGCCACCAGCGCCGCGGGGAAGCGTCGCGCCGCCAGCGCCGCGAGCGCCTCGGCGCCCTCGGCCTGGTCGGCCGACAGGAAGAGGAGGACCAGGTCCGGGGCGGCCCCCTCGAGCCGCGCCGCCACCTCGCCGGCCGCCTCCTCGAAGGCGGCGGCGGGATCGGGTTCGAGGGAGAGGGCGGAGGCCCAGCGCATGGGCCTCTCCATAGCGGCGGGGCCCGGGCGGCGCAGCCGTCTCGCCGGGGCCCTACTCCACCGTCCGCAGCCAGCCGCCGTCGACGTAGTAGGTCGACCCGACGCTGTAGCTGGCCCGCGCCGAGCAGAGGAAGACGAAGAAGGCGGCCACCTCCTCGGGCGAGGCGAAGCGGCCGATGGGGGCGTTCTCCCTCGCGATGCCGTCGAGGTAGCCCTCCACCGTCTGCGCGGTGCCCTGGGTGAGGATCCCGGCCGTCTTGCGCCAGTCGGGCGTCAGCACCAGCCCCGGGTTGACGGTGTTGACGCGGATGCCGTCCTTGACGACCTCGTTGGCCAGGCACTTGCCGAACATCACCAGCGCCGCCTTGGTGGTGTTGTAGATGGGCTCGTAGCCGAGGGGCTGCTTGGCGCAGATGGAGGCGTTGTTGAGGATCACGCCGCCGCCGCGCCGCCGCATCAGCGGCACCAGGCCGCGGGAGAGGCGCACCGCCGCCATGACGTGCAGGTCCCAGTAGGCCTGCCACTTCTCGTCGGGCGCCTCCATGATGGTCTCGGAGGAGCCGGTGCCGGCGTTGTTGACGAGGAGGTCGATCCCCTCGGGGAAGGCCGCCTCGACCTGCGCCACGGCCCGCGCCACCTCCCCGGCGCGGGCCACGTCGGCGGCGATGGCGAGGGCGCGCACGCCGTGGCGCGCCGCGATGGCCTCGGCCTCGCGCGCCGCCCGCGCCCCGTCGCGGGCGACGATCACCACGTCCACGCCCTCGGCCGCCAGCCCCTGGGCCACGGCGAGCCCGATGCCCACGCTCCCGCCGGTGACGACGGCCCGCTTCCCCTTCAGCTCGAGATCCATGTGGTCGCGCTCCTCGTGGCCGCGACCTTCCCGCCGCCGGCCCCGCCCGTCCACGGCTCGGACGGGGGGCGCGGCGGGATGGGGCCTAGCGCATGGCGAGGCAGGCCGCGTGGCCAGCGCCGGCCGCGAGGGCGCGGGCGCCGTCCGTGCTCGACGGCGCGACCTCGGCGCTGGCGTGGTGGCAGGCGCAGCCCTGCGCCTCCTCCCGCGTCGCGGCCTGGGCGCGGGCCTGGTCGGTGGAGGTCGCCGCGGCGGCGGGCGCGGGGGCCGGCGCCGCCTGGTCGGCGGGCGCGGCGAGGGCGGGGCGGGCGACGCCGGCCGGGTAGACGGAGCCGCGGGCCGAGGCGGCGACGGGCGAGAGGAGGAGGGCGGCGGCGACGGCGGCGACGAGGTGCTTCATGGCGTGCTCCCTGGTTCGGTTGGATGCGACGCAGGCTGCAAGAGCAGCCGGCGTGCCAGCCGGCCGCGCGGGCCAAGCGCGCGAGATCCCGGGCCGGCGCGCCCGCACCGCGGCCCGCGGATCGGATGGGCCGATGACACCGTGACGGGATCGGTCACGCGCCGGGCGCGCGCGGCGTCCGCTCCCACCTCGTCGCCGCGGGCGCACCGGCGGGTTTCCGGGGGCTTGCGGGGCCGCGGTGCGGAGGCATGCGCCCTGCACTGCTCCATCGCAGCGAGGCCCGACGGTCATCCCGACCGCGCCTCGCCAGAGGAAGCCGCCATGACCACCTTCCGGAAGATCGCCGTCGCCACCGCCCTCGTCGCCGGCCTGCTCGCCGCGGGCTCCGCGCTCGCCAACGACGTCAGCTCCGACCGCCACTTCAAGGCCGCCCCGCCCGCGCGTGCGGCGGCGACGGCTCCGGCGCAGGAGGCCCGGGCCGAGCCGGCCCCGGCCGCGAAGGACGCCATGGTGGCCGCCCACGGCTGCGGCTGCGCCCATCGGTCGTAGCCGGCTCCCGGCGCCGCGCCGCGGCCCCGGTCCTCCCGTGCGGGAGGGCCGGGGCCTCGCCGTCCCGGGCGGCGGCAGGCGGACGCCGCGCCGCGTGACGGCCGCGGCTACAGCCGCGCCGACCGCAGCCGCAGCGCGTTGGCGATCACCGACACCGAGGAGAGGCTCATGGCGGCGCTGGCCAGCATGGGGCTGAGGAGCAGGCCGAGGAAGGGGTAGAGGACCCCGGCCGCCACCGGCACGCCCAGGGCGTTGTAGCCGAAGGCGAAGAGGAGGTTCTGCCGGACGTTGCGGAGGGTGGCGCGGCTGAGCCGCCGCGCCCGCACCAGGCCGGAGAGGTCGCCCTTCACCAGGGTCAGGCCGGCGCTCTCCATGGCCACGTCGGCGCCGGTCCCCATGGCGATGCCGACGTGGGCGGCCGCCAGGGCCGGCGCGTCGTTGACGCCGTCGCCGGCCATGGCCACGATCCGCCCCTCGCGGCGCAGCCGCTCCACCACGGCGTGCTTCCCGGCGGGCTGCACCTCGGCCTCCACCTCGTCGAGGCCGAGGCGGCGGGCCACCGCGAGGGCGGTGGCGCGGCTGTCGCCGGTGAGCATCACCACCCGCAGCCCCTCGGCGCGCAGCGCCGCCAGCGCCGCGGGGGTGGTGGCCTTGATGGGATCGGCCACGCCGACCAGGCCAGCCAGGCGGCCGTCCACGGCCAGGAGCATCACGGTCTGGCCGTCCTCCCGCAGCGCGGCCACCCGGGGTGCCAGCGAGGCGACGTCCACGCCGCGCGACGCCAGCAGCGTCTCGTTGCCGAGGGCCAGGGCCCGGCCCTCCACGTCGGCGACCAGCCCCTGGCCCGGGATGGCGCGGAAGGCCTCGGCGGCCGGGAGCGCCAGCCCGCGCGCCGCGGCGCCGTCCAGGATCGCCCGGGCCAGGGGGTGCTCGCTGCCGCGCTCGGCGGCCGCGGCGAGGCGCAGCACCTCGTCGGCGGTGAAGCCGCCGGCCGGCTCGACCGCGGCGAGGCGCGGCGCCCCCTCGGTGAGCGTGCCGGTCTTGTCCACCAGCAGCGTATCCACCTTCGACAGCACCTCCAGGGCCTCGGCGTCGCGGACCAGCACGCCGGCGGCGGCGCCGCGGCCGGTGCCGACCATGACGCTCATGGGCGTGGCGAGGCCGAGGGCGCAGGGGCAGGCGATGATCAGCACGGCCACGGCGTTGACCAGGGCGTGGGTGAAGGCCGGCTCCGGGCCCCAGAGGAGCCACCCGGCGAAGGTGAGGGCCGCCACCGCCAGCACGGCCAGGACGAGCCAGCCGGAGATGGCGTCGGCGAGGCGCTGGATGGGGGCGCGGGTGCGCTGCGCCTGGCCCACCAGCCGCACGATCTGGCCGAGGAGCGAGTCGGCGCCGACGCGCTCGGCCCGCATCACGAAGCCGCCGGTGCCGTTGAGCGTGCCGCCGGTGACCCGGGCGCCGGGCCCCTTCTCCACCGGGACCGGCTCGCCGGTGATCATGGCCTCGTCCACGCTCGACTGGCCCGTGAGCACCTCGCCGTCCACCGGCACCCGCTCGCCGGGGCGGACGCGGAGCCGGTCGCCCGGGTGGACGTCGGCGAGGGGCACGTCGGCCTCCGTCCCGTCCTCGGCAAGGCGGCGGGCCGTGGCGGGCGCGAGGCCGAGGAGGGCGCGGAGCGCGCCGCGGGTGCTGGCCCGGGCGCGGAGCTCCAGCACCTGGCCGAGGAGCACCAGCGTGGTGATCACCGCCGCCGCCTCGAAGTAGAGGGGCACCGCCCCGCCGTGGCCGCGCTGCGCCGCGGGCACCAGGCCCGGGAAGAGGGTGGCCGCCAGGCTGAAGAGGAAGGCCGCGCCGGTCCCGGTGGCGATGAGCGTGAACATGTTGGGGCTGCGGTTCACGACCGAGGCCCAGCCGCGCTGGAAGAAGGGCCACCCGGCCCAGAGCACGACGGGGGCGGCGAGGAGCAGCTGGCCCCAGGCGAAGGCCCACGGCGGGACGGCGTGCTGGAGCGGCTGGCCGGGGATCAGGTCGGACATCCCGGCCAGGAAGAGCGGCGCCGAGAGGGCGGCGGCGATCCAGAGGCGACGGGTCATGTCGCGCAGCTCCGGGTCGGGCGCCTCCTCGGCGGTGACGGTGACCGGCTCGAGCGCCATGCCGCAGATCGGGCAGGTGCCCGGCCCGGCCTGGACGATCTCGGGGTGCATGGGACAGGTGTACCTGGCGCCGGCGGGGGCCTCCGTCGGCGCGGGCGGCGGCGTGGCGTGGTGGTGGTGTCCGTGGGGGCAGCCGGGCGGGTGGGGCTTCAGGGCGGTGGCAGCGTGGGTCGTCATGGCGACGTCCTCCTTGCCCGGTTGAACGGCGACCGCCGCCAGCCCTTACACCTCCCCGCTGGGGTGCCCCGGAAACGCAGGGACCCGCGGCGCAGGCCGCGGGTCCCGGGTGCTGCGGGGCTGGCCGGCGCGTCAGTCGACGATCAGCTGCCCGGTGATCATGTCCATGCCGCAGGCGTACCGGAGCGTCCCGGCCTTCTTGGGCGTGAACTCCACCACCACCGGCTGGTTGAGCGGCAGCTTCTGGTTGATGCCGGCCTCCTTGATGACGATCTCGGTGGCGCAGGTTCGGTCGGTCTTGCGGGTCACCACCAGCTTCACCTTCTGGCCCGCCTTCACGTGGATCTGGTCGGGCACCCAGCCGTCGCCGGTCACGGCGATCTCGATGGCGCCCCCGGCGGCCGGCTTGGCGGCGGCCTTGGCGGCGCCGTGCTCGTGCTGGGCGTGGGCGGCGGCGGGCAGGAGGGCGAGGGCCAGGGCGGCCAGGGCGGCGGCGGCGATGCGCATGCGGGTGTTCTCCAGTGTGGGCCGGCCTCCGGAGCGGAGGCGGCGTCGCACGGGAGGGAGAGCACGCCCCGTGCCGTTGTGCCCCGCAGAACCACAGGAGAAAGCGGCTGGTGACCGGTCGCGGGCGGCCACACTGTGACCGGGACGGTCACGGCCCCGGCCCGCGCCGTGGCGCGAGACCGGGGCCGTCCTCCGGGGAGGGGAGGGGCTACTTCTTGGCGGTGAAGTCCAGGTCCACGTCGAGCTGCATCGACCACATCCAGCTGGCGCCGCCCGGCTGGAGGGCCTTCTCGAGGAAGAAGACCGGCCCGGTGAGCAGCGAGACGGCGGGCGTGAAGTAGACGCCGACGCCGGCGCCGACCGCGCCGAAGGCGTTCTTGCCGGTCTGCACGTCGACGGCGAAGGTCAGCTTGTTGAGGGCCGGCTTGTCGATGACGAGGTCGGGGCTGGTGTAGCTGGCGATCAGGCCGGCCTGCTCCTTGCCGCCGTCCACGTTGACGAAGAGCTGGTCGTTGAGGCCGTAGTACCCGCCCACCGCCACCGTGCCGGCGGCGCCGATGGTCTTGCTGAGGACGCCGTAGGCCAGGTTGTAGTCGGTGACGTCCTTCTTCAGGCCGACGTTGCCGATGCCCACCGAGAGCCCCGGCTGCCAGTCGGCCAGCTTGCCCTCCACCAGCGTGAGCTTGCCGTTGAAGAGGAAGGCCGCCTTGCCGACGGCCGGGTAGAGGACGTCCACGCCCACCTCGGCGTTGACGGCGTCGTACGGCAGGATGCCGATGGTGAGGCCGGTGTCGATGGGGTAGGCCCCCGCCTCGGCGAAGTAGGTGTCGTAGGTGAGGTGCGGCACCAGGTACGGCTGGGTGTAGGTGGTGGCCGGGGTCCACATGACGGTGGAGGGCGTGGCCCAGGCGGCGTTGGCGGCCAGCAGGGCAGCAGCGAGCACCAGCACCTTGACGGCGTTCTTCATCGGTTCTCCTCGAGGGGGGATCCAGGGGGTGTGTGAGACTGGAGGAGGTGTTTGCAGCCGCCGTGCCTGCGCGGAGCGTCAACGTTTCCAGGGTTTTCGCGCGGACGGGGCGCACCCTGCGAGCAGGCCGGTCAGCGCCTGCGCGGATTCGAGGCAGCGCCCCGGCGCCGGCGCTCAGCGGTGCGGCGCGGGGCCGGCGCGCGAGGCCGATCGGCAGGCGCAGTCGAGGCAGCCGTGCGCCGCGCAGGCGCCGCAGAGCCGCTCCAGGCCGCGCCGCAAGGCCTGCCGGGCCCGGTGGAGCCGGACGGTGGCGTTGTTGACCGTGATCCCCCGCCGCGCCGCCACCTCGGCCAGCGGCCGCGCCGCCAGGTCCACCTCGCGCACCACCTCGGCGTACTCCGGCCTGAGCGCCGGGAGGGCGTCCTCGAGGCAGGCGCAGAGCGCCGCGCGCAGCTCCGGCTCGGACCCCGCCTCGAGCTCAGCCGCCAGCCGGGTCGCGGCCCGCTGCTCGGTGCCGGTGCGGCGCACCCGGTCGACCAGGGCGTTGCGCAGCACGCGGTGGAACCAGGCCACCGCCGCCTCGTCGCCGGCCTCCGGGAGCCCCTTCTCGAGCGCCTTGAGGTAGGCGCCCTGCAGCACCTCCTCGGCGTCGGCGCGCCGCCCGAGGCGGCGCTCCAGGAAGGCGAGGAAGCGGCCGTGGTGCGCCAGGAGCGCCCGCTCCAGCGCGGCGGCGTCGGCCACGGGGGCGCCGGGACCGAGATCGTCAGCGGCGGTCATGGCCGCCTCATAGGCGGGGTGGGCGCGGCGCGCCACCGCCTCAGCGGCGCCCGGCCCGCTGGACCCAGACCACCCCGCCCACCACCAGGGCCCCGCCCAGCAGCGCCGGCCAGGTGGGCAGCTCGCCGAGCAGGCCCCAGGCCAGGGCCAGCACCACCGCCGGCACCAGGTAGAGGAAGGAGCCGGCCGCGCTCGGCGCCAGGTGGCGCATGGCCACCGCCCACGTGGAGTACCCGACGGCGGTGGGCACCAGGCCGAGGAAGAGGGCCGCGGCGCCGTGCCCCCACGGGCGCTCCGTCAGGTGGGCCAGCGCCGACGGCGCGAAGGGGGAGAGCCAGAGCAGCGCCGCCAGCACCGTGAAGGTGCTGACCTGGAGCGCCGAGTAGCGCCGGAGCAGCGGTCGCTGGCCGATGGAGTAGGCGGCCTGCAGCGCCGCCGCGGCGACCACGATGAGCGCCGGCGGATCGAGCGCCAGCCGGCCGCCCCGGCCGACGGCGATGAGCGCCACTCCGCCGAAGCTCACCAGCATGCCGAGGAGGGCGGCGGGGCGGGGGCGCTCCTCGCCCAGGGTCGCGGCGAAGGCCAGCATGAAGATGGGCGCGCCGGAGACGATGAAGGCGGCGGTGGCGGCCGGCACCTGGGCCTGGCCGCGCGCCAGGGCCAGGTTGTAGAGCGCGTGCCCCACCAGCCCCAGGCCGGCCAGGCGCGGCCAGTCGCGCCAGGCCGGCAGCGGCATGCGCCTGGCGATGGCCAGCGCGCCCAGCGCCACCCCGGCCGCCGCGAAGCGCAGGAAGGCCACCTCGTCGGGCGAGAAGCTGCGCACCGCCACGCGGATGGCCACGAAGGCCGAGGCCCAGGAGACCACGGTGACGCCCGCGGCCGCGAGGCCGCGGGCGCGCTGGGGTGCGGCGGGGACGGCGGTGACGTCCGGCATGCGACCTTCTGGCATGAGGTACGCCATCGACAACAGCGAATTGATATGATGCTCCAAATCGTCTCTGTCGATGGAGCTTCCATGGACCTTCACACCCTCAGGACCTTCCAGGTGGCCGCCCGCACCCTCAGCTTCACCCAGGCCGCGGCGGCGCTGCACTACGCCCAGTCCAGCGTCACCGCGCAGATGAAGGCGCTGGAGGAGGCGGTGGGGGTGCCGCTCTTCGACCGGGTGGGGAACCGGCTCCGCCTGACCGAGCCGGGGGCGCGACTGCAGGGTTACGCGGCCCGCCTGCTGGCGCTGGCCGAGGAGGCGCGGGCGGCGGTGCGCGGGGACCGGCCCGGCGGCGTGCTCACCCTGACCGCGCCCGAGACCGTCTGCACCTACCTCCTGCCCCCGCTCCTGGCCCGCTTCCGCGGCCGCTGTCCCGAGGTGGAGGTGCGCTTCGTCCCGATGCCGGTGCGCGAGTTCAAGCGGGCCCTGCTCGACGGGGCCATCGACGCCGCCTTCATCCTGGAGGAGGCCTTCTCGTCCGAGGGCCTGGAGGTCGAGGTGCTGCGGCCGGAGCGCATGGTGGTGGTGGCGCCGCCCGGCCACCGGCTGTGCGGCCGCCCCCGCGTCACCGCCCGCGACCTGGTGGGCGAGGCGGTGCTGCTCACCGAGCTGGGCTGCAGCTACCGCAACCAGCTGGAGCGGGCGCTCATCCAGGCCGGCGCCCACCCGCGCACGCGCATGGAGTTCCAGAGCCTCGAGGCCATCAAGCGCTGCGTGGCGGGCGGCCTCGGGCTGGCGGCCCTTCCGGTCGTGGCCGTGGCGCGGGAGCTGGCGGCGGGCGAGCTCCGCGAGCTCCGGTGGGCGGATCGGCCGCTCGAGGTCGCCACCCACCTGGCCTGGAGCGCCGCGCGCTGGCGCTCGCCCGCCCTGGCCGCCTTCACCGAGGAGGTGCGGGCCGCGGTGCGCCCGGAGGAGGGGCACCGCGGCGTCGGCGCCCCCGCCCACCGGTCGCGCGGCCGGCCACACGGGAAGGGCCGGCGAGGCGCCGCTCCCGTATCATCACGCCCATGAACGACGAGACCCGCCTGGTGCGCGCCGGCCTCCCGGCCGGGGAGGCCCGCACCATCAATCCGCCGCTCCACCGCGCCTCCACGGTGCTCTTCGGCTCCTACGCGGAGCTGGCCCGCGCCAACGCCGGCCGCCACGAGGGGATCACCTACGGCACCGACCGGCTGCCGGCGCAGCGGGCCTTCGAGGCGGCGCTCTGCGAGCTGGAGGGTGGGGCCATGACCCGGGCCTTCCAGTCCGGCCTGGCGGCCATCACCAACGCCCTCCTGGCCTTCACCCGGGCCGGCGACCACGTGCTGGTGGCCGACAACGCCTACGGCCCGGGCCAGGCCTTCTGCCGCGAGGTGCTGGCCCGCTTCGGCGTGGAGGTGGGCGCCATACCGGCCGACGCCGGGGCCGACGTGGCCGCGCACTTCAAGCCCAGCACCCGCCTCGTCCTCCTCGAGTCGCCCGGCTCGCACACCCTGGAGCTGCAGGACGTGCCGGCCATCGCCGCCCTGGCCCGGGCCCGCGGCATCCTCACCGTCCTCGACGCCACCTGGGCCACGCCGCTCCACCTCAAGCCCTTCGCCCTGGGCGTGGACGCCTCCATCCAGTCGGCCACCAAGTACCTCTCCGGCCACTCCGACGTGCTCCTCGGCGCCGTCACCGTGACCGAGGCGCTGGCGCCGGCGCTGGACCGGTACTGCCGGATCACCGAGGCCTTCGCCGCGCCGGAGGACTGCGCCCTGGCGCTGCGCGGCCTGCGGACGCTGCCGGTGCGCCTGGAGCGCCACGCCCGCTCGGCGCTCACGCTGGCCCGCTGGCTGGAGACGGTGCCGGACGTGGGCGAGGTGCTCCACCCGGCCCTCGCGTCCCACCCGCAGCACGCCCTCTGGAAGCGCGACTTCACCGGCGCCTCGGGGCTCTTCTCCTTCACGCTGAAGGAGGAGCCGGCGGAGGCCCGGCTGGCCGCCTTCGTGGACGGGCTGCGGCTCTTCGGCATCGGCTACAGCTGGGGCGGCTTCCAGAGCCTGGTGACCGCGGGCCAGGTCACGCGCCGCCTCCCCTCGCGCCACGCCGGGAAGACCGTGATCCGGCTCAGCGTCGGCCTGGAGGACCCCGCCGACCTCCGGGAGGACCTGGCGGCGGGGTTCGCGCGGCTGGCGGGCTAGGCGCCGGCCGGCTGGGGTGGGGCGTCGAGCACGCGGCGGACCCGCCGCAGCAGGGCCTCGGGCGTGAAGGGCTTCTGCAGGAAGGGCAGGCCCGGCTCCGGGAGGCCGGGCCCGGCGACGGCCTCGCCGGCGTAGCCCGAGACGAAGAGCACGCGCAGCCCCGGCCGGCGGCGCCCCAGGGCCTCGGCCACGGCCCGGCCGCCCGGCCCGGGCAGGACCACGTCGGACACCAGCAGGTCGATGGGGCCGAGGTGCTGGCGCTCCTGGGCCAGGGCCGCCGCCGCGTCGGCCGCCGCGATCACGCGGTACCCGGCCTCCTCCAGGCTCCGCACCAGCAGGCGGCGCACCGAGGCGTCGTCCTCGACGACCAGCACGCACTCGCTCCCCCGCGGCGCGGCCGCCTCCGCCGCGTCGGCCGGGCGCTCCCCGGGCGCCGCGCGCGGGAGGCGGACGGTGAACGTGCTGCCGCGCCCGACCTCGGACTCCACCTCGACCCGCCCGCCCCCCTGCGCCACGATGCCGTGGACGGTGGCCAGGCCGAGCCCGGTGCCCTGGCCCGGGGGCTTGGTGGTGAAGAAGGGCTCGAAGAGGTGCTCCCGCACCTCGGCCGGCATCCCGGTGCCGGTGTCGGCCAGCGAGAGCTCGGCCCAGCCCCTCGCCCCCGGCTCGCCGTCACGCGGCGGGCCGGGTGGGGCCGGCACCGCCCGCGTGGCGATGACCAGGGACCCGCCCCGGGGCATGGCATCGCGCGCGTTGACCGCGAGGTTCAGGATCACCTGCTCGAGCTGGCCCGGGTCGCAGCGCACGATCCCGGCGGCCGGGTCGAGGCGGACCTCCAGGGCGACCTGCTCGCCGAGGAGGCGGGCCAGCATGCGCTGGGTGCCGAGCACCGCCGCGTTGAGGTCGACCGGGGCCGGGGCGCTCACCTGCTTGCGGGCGAAGGCCAGCAGCTGGCGGGTCAGGTCGGCGGCGCGGGAGGCGGCGGCCTTGATCTCCTCCGCCACCTCGCGCCGGGCGGCGGCGTCGGGCTCCTCCGTCGAGAGGAGCGCGCCCGCGCCGCCCAGGATGACGGTGAGGAGGTTGTTGAAGTCGTGGGCCACCCCGCCGGCCAGCTGGCCCACCACCTCCATCTTCTGTCGCTGGCGCACCTGCGCCTCCAGCCGGCGCCGCTCGCCCACGCAGCGCAGGTGCAGCACCAGGAAGCCGTGCCCCGCCGGATCGGCGAGGCAGTTGGGCATGGTCTCGACCAGCTCCCAGGCCCCGGAGGCGGTGCGGACGCGGTGCTCGAAGAGCGGCGTGGTCCCGGGGCCGGCCAGGGCCTCGGCGAGGCGCGCCAGCACCGCCGCGCGATCGTCCGGGTGGACCAGCGCCTCGAAGGGCCGGGCCAGCAGGTCGGGGACCCGCAGGCCCAGCGCGCGGGTCACCGCCCCGTTGGCGTAGCGGATCAGCCCCTCCCGATCCACCGTGAGGAGGGGATCGGTGAAGCCGTCGATGATGGCCTGGAAGCGCCGCTCCCCGGCCTCCCGCTGCGGCGGCGCGCCCTCAGTCCCAGTCATCGAGCACCTGGTGGAGGACGGCGTTGACCGCCCCGGGCGAGCTGAGGTGGGGCAGGTGCCCTTCGGCGTCGATGAGGACGAGGCGGCTCCCGGGGAGGTGGCGCACCAGGTGCTCGCCGACCTCGACCGGGACCGCGTTGTCGCGGCGCGTCTGCAGCACGATGGAGGGGACGGTCACGCTGGCCAGCAGGTCCCGGTGGTCCGACTCGAAGATCACCCGGGCCACGGACTGGGCGACGTCCGGGCGGAGCCCGCCGAGGGAGCGCGCGAACTCCTGGGCCAGGCTGGGGCGCTCGGCGTTCCCCGCCACGACCGGCGCGAACCCGTTGGCCCATCCCAGGTAGTCGCGCGCCATGCCCTCGTAGAGGGCGTCGACGTCGGCCCGCGCGAAGCCGCCGCGGTAGCCGGCGTCGTCGAGGTAGCGGGGCGAGGCGCCGAGGAGCACCAGGCGGCGGTACAGCTCCGGGCGGGTGACGCTGGCCAGGAGGCCGATCATGGCGCCGGCGGAGTGGCCGACGAAGAGGGCCCTGCGCAGCCCCAGCGCCTCGTGCAGCTCGATCAGGTCCTCGGCGTAGCGCTCCAGCGAGTCGTGGCGCCTCGGGCTGTAGCCGGCGGCGCCGGCCCCGCAGCCGAGGTGGTCGAAGAGCACCAGCCGGGCCCGACCGGAGAGCGCCGCGACCTGGTGGCGCCAGGCGGCCTGGTCGGTGCCGAAGCCGTGCGCCAGCACCACGGTCGGACCGCCGTCCCCGAGGACCGTCACGCGCAGCGTGTCGAGGATGCCGCTCGCCATGGAGGTCGCCCGCTCCCCCGTCTCCGTTCCGCCGCCGCTGGCGACTCGATACTCCCCCACGCCGGATCCGCCATCAAGATGCGGGGCGTGCCGGTCGGGCGGTCGAGGTGGCAGGACGTGGCCCGGCGCCCGGCCGGGGCTCGCGGCCGCCGCCGGCTGTCGGGTGAACGCCCGACCGCGCGGGTGCGGCCTAGCGCAGGAACGCCTCCAGCCCCGCCAGCACCCGCTCCACGTCCGAGGCGTCGCTGTAGGGCGCCAGGCCGAGGCGCAGGCCGTGGGCGTCCTCGAGGCCGAGCCGGCGGAAGGGCTCGAGGGCGTAGAAGGAGCCGGCCGGCGCGTGGACGCCGCGGGCGGCGAGGAAGGCCGAGGCCTCCTGCGTCCGGCGGCCGGGGAGGGTGAGGAAGAGCGTCGGCGTCCGCGCGGCGGCGCGGGAGTGGACCACCACCCGCGGCGAGAGCGCGGCCAGGCCGGCCTCCAGCCGGGCGCGGAGCGCGGTCTCGTGCTGGTGGATGGCGTGGAAGGAGGCGCGCAGCCGCTCGCGCCGCGTGGTCGCCGACCCCGGGGCGATGCCGGCCAGGAAGTCCACCGCGGCCGCCGCGCCGGCCATCAGCTCGTAGGGCAGCGTGCCGAGCTCGAAGCGCTCCGGCACGGCGTCGGTGGAGGGGGCCAGCTTGTCGGGCCGGATGGTCTCCAGGAGCGCCGGCGAGGCGCCCAGCACGCCGCAGTGGGGCCCGAGGAACTTGTAGGGCGAGCAGACCAGCAGGTCGGCGCCCAGCGCCGGCAGGTCCACCAGCTGGTGGGCCGCGTAGTGCACGGCGTCCACGTGGACCAGCGCCCCCACCGCGTGGGCGGCGTCGGCGATGGCCCGCACCGGCGGCATGGTCCCGAGGAGGTTGGAGGCGCCGGTGACGGCCACCAGGCGGGTGCGCGGCGAGAGCAGCGCCGGCAGCCCCGACAGGTCCAGCTCGGCGGTGGCCGGATCGAGCTCCAGCCACCGCACCGTGGCGCCGGCCCGCTCGGCCGCCTGGATCCAGGGGCGGACGTTGCAGTCGTGGTCGAGGCGGCTCACCACCACCTCGTCCCCGGGACGCCAGCCCTTGGCGAGGGCGCGGGACAGGTCGTAGGTGAGCTGGGTGGCGCTCCGCCCGTAGACCACGCCGCCGGGCGGGACGCCCAGGAGGTCGGCGTAGGCGGCGCGGAAGGCCGCCACCGCGGCGTCGGCGTTGCGCTCCGAGACCGTGCCCTGGCCGCGGTTGGAGAGCGGGCCCATGAGCGTGGCGGCCACCGCCTCGGCCACCGGGCGCGGGGTCTGCGTGCCGCCCGGGCCGTCGAAGTGGGCCAGGCCGGAGGCCAGGGAGGGGAACTGGGCGCGGAGCGCGGCGACGTCGTAGGACATGGCGGGCATCCTCCACGCCGGGCCGGGCGCGGGCAAGCGGCGGATGGTGCGGGCGCCGCGAGCGCAGAGGCCTGGCCGGCGCGCGAGCCCCTTCACGGGGCTGCGGCCCCGTGGCGCCATCGCACCGCTTGCCAAGCCGCACCCGCCGCGCTTCATGATGCGCGGGCCCGGCCGGCGCCCGCAGCGCCCCGGCCGGCGAGGGGACCCATGGGCGGACCCGAGGTGGTGGTGCTGGGCAGCCTCAACATGGACCTGGTGGCCCGCGCCCCGCGGCTGCCGGTGCCCGGCGAGACCCTCTCCGGCACCACCTTCGACACGCTGCCGGGGGGCAAGGGGGCCAACCAGGCCCTGGCGGCGGCGCGGCTCGGCGCGCGCACCGCCCTGATCGGCTGCGTGGGCGACGACGCCTTCGGTGCGCGGCTGCTGGAGGGGCTGGCCCGCGACGGCGTGGACTGCGCCGGGGTGCGGCGCGCCGCCGGCACCTCCTCCGGCGTGGCCCTCATCGTGGTGGACGGCCAGGGGCGCAACGGCATCGTGGTGGTCCCGGCCGCCAACGGGCTGCTCTCGCCCGCGGACGTGGACGCCCGGCGGGCGCTCCTGGCCGAGGCCAGGGTGGTGGCCTTCCAGCTCGAAACCCCGCTCCCCACCGTGATCCACGCGGCCCGGGCGGCGCGGGCGCTCGGCAAGGCGGTGGTGCTCAACCCGGCCCCGGCCCAGCCGCTCCCGGCGGAGCTGGTGGCGCTCTGCGACGTGCTGGTGCCCAACGAGGTGGAGGCGGCGGCCCTCACCGGCCTGCCGGTCCGCACGCCGGAGGAGGCCATGGCGGCCGGGGCGGCGCTGCGCGCCCAGGGGGCCGGCCTGGTGCTGGTGACGCTGGGCGAGCGCGGCGTGGTCTCGGTGGGCCCGGCCGGCGCGCGCCACCACCCGTCGCGGCCGGTCGCCGCGGTGGACTCCACCGCCGCCGGCGACACCTTCATCGGCGGCTACTGCGCCGCCACCGCCCGCGGCGCCGCGCTGGACGAGGCGGTGGCCTTCGGCCAGGCCGCCGCGTCCATCTCGGTGACGCGCCCGGGCGCGCAGCCCTCCATCCCCTGGGCCCGGGAGGTGGAGGCGGCCCTGGCCGCCCGCTGATCCCTGTGCACCGCCGGGCGCGCCCGGCACGGAGGAGGACGTCATGCTGAAGGGGTTGCCCGACTTCATGGATCCCGAGCTGCTCTGGGTGCTGGCCGCCATGGGCCACGGCGACGTGCTGGCGCTGGTGGACCGGAACTTCCCGGCGCGCGCGGTGGCCGAGGACACGGTGAGCGGGCGGCTGGTGACGCTCGGCGGCCTCGACGCGCCCACCGCGGCGCGCGGCATCCTGCAGCTCCTCCCCCTCGACACCTTCGTCCCCTCGCCGCTCTCCTGGATGGACCCGGTGGACCGGCCGGGCGTGGCGCTGGAGGTCCACCGGGCGGTGCTGGAGGAGGCGCGGCGGGCCGAGGGGCGCGAGGTGGTGCCGACGCCGGTGAAGCGCCACGACTTCTACGCCGCGGCCCGCAAGGCCTTCGCGGTGGTGCAGACCACCGAGAACCGGCCCTACGGCTGCTTCCTGCTGGTGAAGGGCGTGGTCTTCGACCCGTAGTCGAGGCGGGGCGGCGAAGCGCCGCCCCTCGAAGGGAGGCCGGACCCCGAGGGGGCCAAGGTGGGGGAGGCCCTTGACGCCGTCGCCCCCTGCTCTCTAGGCTGAATATACATCAGATTTGTGAATAGATATTCGCAGCATCGACCGCAGCAGGCAGCGCACCCGCAGCCCCACCCCCGGCCGCCCCCCGCGTGGCGACCGGCCACGGAAAGGGAACACCGCATGTCCCGCACCCGCAGGTCCATCCTCCTCGCGCTCGGCGCCCTGGCCGCCCTGGCGCTGGCCCCGTCCCCGGCCCTGGCCGACGGCAAGAAGCTGATCGTCATCATCACGCCCTCCCACGACAACCCGTTCTTCAAGCAGGAGGCGGTGGGCGCCGAGCAGAGGGCCAAGGAGCTCGGCTACGACACGCTGGTGCTGGTGCACAACGACGACTCCAACAAGCAGAACGAGCTGTTCGACACCGCCATCGCCCGCAAGGCGGCCGCCATCGTCCTCGACAACGCCGGCGCCGACGCCACGGTGGCGGCGGTGAAGAAGGCCAAGGACGCCGGCATCCCGTCCTTCCTCATCGACCGCGAGATCAACTCCACCGGCATCGCGGTGGCCCAGATCGTCTCCAACAACTACCAGGGCGCCACCCTGGGCGCGCAGGAGTTCGTCAAGCGCATGAAGGAGAAGGGCAACTTCGCCGAGCTGGTGGGCAAGGAGTCCGACACCAACGCCGGCATCCGCTCCAAGGGCTACCACGACATCATCGACCAGTACCCCGGCCTCAAGATGGTGAGCCGCCAGAGCGCCAACTGGAGCCAGACCGAGGCCTACGCCAAGACCGAGTCAATCCTCCAGGCCAACCCGGACATCAAGGGCATCATCTCCGGCAACGACACCATGGCCATGGGCGCCCAGGCCGCCCTCGACGCCGCCGGCCGCAAGGACGTGGTGGTGGTGGGCTTCGACGGCTCCAACGACGTGCGCGACTCGATCCTGGCCGGCAAGATCGCCGCCACCGTGCTGCAGCCGGCCTACCGCGAGGCCCAGTACGCCGTGGAGCTGGCCGACAAGTACCTGAAGACCAAGTCCACCGGGAAGCCCGAGAAGATCTCGATGGACTGCGTGCTCATCACCAAGGCCAACGCGGGCCGCCTCGAGAGCTTCGCCCTCAAGGCCAAGTAGCCGATGGCCGCCGGCCGCGACACGCCACGCCGCCCCGTCGCGGCCGTCATCACCGCCTGCGCCGCCTGCGCGGCCCTGCTGGCCCTCCCGGCCTGCAAGGTCGTGCGGGACGGCGAGCAGCCCAAGGCCGGCCCGGGCGCCCAGGCCTTCGACGCCACGGCCTGGGCCGCGTCGGTCTGGGACTCGAAGGCCATGCCCTTCTTCGAGAAGGACGCGGTCGACGCGGCCAAGGTGCTGGACGCCCTCCGCGACGGGCTCGACGCCGCCGGCCACCAGTACGGCCGGCGCGCCGACGCCGAGGGCAGCCCCTGGAGCTTCGCCATCCGCGGCACCGGCACGGTGGTCTCGGTGGACACCGAGTCGCGCGCCGGCAAGGCGGTGGTGGCGGTGAGGACCGCCCGGGGCACGCAGGAGCTGGCCCTGCAGCTCGGCCCGGTGGTGGGCGGCACGGCGGTCCGCGACGTGCTGCCCTTCTTCTCCTTCGGCGACGTGACCAACCAGATCGAGTTCGCCCAGGTGTCGCGCGCCCTCAACGAGCGGGCCACCGCCCCGGTGCGCGCCGGGGTGGCCGCGGTGCAGGCCCCGGGCACGCAGGTGGAGTTCGTGGCGGCCCTCAACGTGGCGCAGGAGGGCGGGCTCCCGGAGGACGGGGAGCCGCTCCCCGTCACCCCGGTGCTGCTCCGCCCGGCGAAGGGCGGGAAGTGACCGCCCCCGCCGCCGCGCCCGAGCCGGCCGTCATCCTGCGGGCCGAGGGCGTGACCAAGGCCTTCCCCGGCACGGTGGCCCTCGACGCGGTGGACTTCCAGGCGCGCCGGGGCGCGGTCAACGTGCTGGTGGGCGAGAACGGCGCCGGCAAGTCCACCCTCATGAAGATCCTGGCCGGGGTGGAGGCGCCCACCGCCGGCCGCCTCTTCCTCGACGGCCAGCCGGTCTCCTTCCGCACCGTCCACGACGCCGCCGCCCACGGCATCGGCATCGTCTTCCAGGAGCTCAACCTCTGCCCCAACCTCACGGTGGCGGAGAACATCTTCCTCGCCCACCCCATCACCACCGCCGGCGGCCTGCGCATCGACCGCCGCCGCCAGGGCGAGCGCGCCCGCGAGCTGATGCGCCGGCTGGAGCACGACATCCACCCCGACACGCCGGTGGGCGACCTGCGCCTCGGCGAGCAGCAGATCGTGGAGATCGCCAAGGCCCTCTCCCGCGACGTCAAGGTGCTGATCATGGACGAGCCCACCTCGGCCCTCTCGGCGGCCGAGGTGGAGGTGCTCTTCAAGGTCATCCGCGACCTCAAGCAGGCCGGGGTGGCCATCATCTACATCTCCCACCGCCTGGAGGAGCTGGTCCGCATCGGCGACTTCATCTCCATCCTCCGCGACGGGCGCATGCAGGCCCACGCCAGGGTGCCGGAGATCGACATCCCCTGGATCATCGACCAGATGGTGGGCCGCTCGCGGGCCGAGGCGCGGGCCGGCGCGGCGGCGGCCCGGGGGGCGGAGGTGCTGCGCGTGGAGCGGCTCACGCTCCCCGGCGCCGGCGGCAAGCGGCTGGTGGACGAGGTGAGCGTCACCGTCTCGGCCGGCGAGGTGGTGGGCTTCTACGGCCTGATGGGCGCCGGCCGCTCCGAGCTCTTCGAGAGCGTCTTCGGCCTGCGCCCCGCGGCCACCGGGCGGATCTGGCTGGGCGACCGCGAGCTGTCGCGCCTCCCGGTGCGCCAGCGCATCCGCGCCGGGCTGTTCCTGGTGCCCGAGGACCGCCAGCGCGACGGCCTGCTGCAGAACCTCTCGGTCACCGGCAACCTCTCCATCTCCAGCCTGGACCGGCTGCGCCGCCTCCTCTCGGTGGACCGGCGCCGCGAGCGGGAGGCGGCGGTGGAGATGGTGGAGCGGCTCCGCATCAAGGTGACCTCGCCGGAGGTGGCCATCACCTCCCTCTCGGGCGGCAACCAGCAGAAGGTGGTCATCGGCAAGAGCCTGCTCACCTCGCCGAGGCTGCTGCTCCTCGACGAGCCGACCCGCGGCATCGACATCGGCGCCAAGGCCGAGGTCTTCAAGGTGATGCGCCAGCTGGCCGACGGCGGGCTGGGGGTGGCCTTCGCCACCTCCGACCTCAAGGAGGCCCTCGGCAACGCCGACCGCATCGTGGTCATGTCCCACGGCCGCGTCACCGGCGACCTGCTCCGCGCCGAGGCCACCGAGGAGGCCCTGGTGGCCGCCTCGACGCGCGGCCTGGCGCCGGCCCCGCCGGCCACCCCCGCCGCCCCCCACCGCCTGGAGGCCTGACCATGGCCGCAGAGGTCGTCACCGCCGCCGCCGAGGAGCAGGCCCCGCGCGCCCCGCGCCTGGTGCCGCTGCTCCTCAAGCTGCGGACCTTCATCGCCCTGATCCTGGTCTTCGCCTTCTTCGGCGTGATGGCGCCCCACTTCATGGCCGTGGACAACATGGTCATCGTGTCGCGCCACGTGGCCATCAACGCCTTCCTGGCCATCGGGATGACCTTCGTCATCCTCACCGGCGGCATCGACCTCTCGGTCGGCTCGGTGGTGGGCCTCTCCGGCATGGTGGCGGGCGCCCTGCTGACCCGCGGCATCCCGCTCCACGTCCTGGGCGTCACCATCTACCCCTCGGTGCCGGCGGTGCTGGGGCTGGTGCTGCTGGTGGGCGTGCTCATCGGCCTGGTCAACGGCCTGCTGGTGACCCGCCTCAGCGTGGCGCCCTTCATCGCCACCCTGGGCACCCTCTACATCGCCCGCGGCGCCGCCATGCTCCTCTCCTCCGGCGAGACCTTCCCCAACCTGGTGGGGCGGCCGGAGCTGGAGAACACCGGCTTCCCCATCCTGGGCGCGGGCACCATCCTGGGGGTGCCGCTCTCCATCTGGCTGCTGGTGGTGGTGGCCGTGGCGGCCGCCTGGCTGGCGGCGCGCACGCCGCTGGGGCGGCAGATCTACGCGGTGGGCGGCAACGAGCGGGCGGCGGCGCTCTCCGGCGTCCACGTCAACCGCATCAAGCTGGTGGTCTACGTGCTCTCCGGGGCGCTGGCCGCGCTGGCGGGGCTGATCGTCACCGCCCAGCTGGTGGCCTCCCACCCGGCCAGCGGCGAGACCTTCGAGATGAACGCCATCGCCGCGGCGGTGCTGGGCGGCACCTCGCTGGCCGGCGGCCGCGGCTCCATCGGCGGCACCATCGTGGGGGCCTTCGTCATCGGGGTGCTCAGCGACGGCCTGGTGATGATGGGCGTGAGCGAGTTCTGGCAGATGGTCATCAAGGGCGTGGTGATCATCGCCGCCGTGGTGCTGGACCAGATGCAGCGGAAGATGGCGCCGCGCGCCTGAGGCGGCGGGCCAGGAGACGGACATGACGCACTTCGAGAAGAAGGTGGCCTTCGGCCTGATCATCGGGAGCCGGTCGTTCTTCAACGGCGCCCTCTCCCTGGGGGCCAGGAAGGACCTGCTGGCGGCGGTGGAGAAGGCCGGGGCGGTGGGGCACATCCTGCCGGTGGGCGAGACCCCCAACGGCGCGGTGGAGACCCCCGCCGACGTGCGCAAGTACGTGAAGCTCTTCCGGGAGCGGCGCGACGAGCTCGACGGCGTGATCGTGGCGCTGCCCAACTTCGGCGACGAGATCGCCATCGTGGAGACGTTGCGCCAGGCCGACCTGGGCGTGCCGGTGCTGGTGCAGGCCTGCAACGACGAGGTGGACAAGGTCGAGCTCTCGGCCCGGCGCGACGCCTTCTGCGGCAAGCTCTCGGTCTGCAACAACCTCTACCAGTACGGCATCCGCTTCACCGACACCGCGCTCCACACCTGCGACCTGGACGGCCCGGAGTTCGCCGGCGACCTGGACCGCTTCGTGCGCCTCTGCCGCACCGTGCGCGGCCTCAGGCGGGCCCGCATCGGCTGCATCGGCGCCCGCACCACCGCCTTCCAGACGGTGCGCTTCAGCGAGAAGCTGCTGCAGGCCTCGGGCATCACGGTGGTGACCGCCGACCTCTCGGAGATCCTGGGGGCGGCCCAGGCCCTCGCCGACGGCGAGCCCGAGGTGCGCCGCCGCCTCGACGAGGTGCAGTCCTACGGCCGCATCCCGGCGGCCATCCCGCGGGAGAAGGTGGTCAAGCAGGCCAAGCTGGGCGTCACCATCGACCGCTGGGTGCGCGAGCACGAGTGCGACGCCACCGCCATCCAGTGCTGGACCAGCGTGCAGGACAACTACGGCTGCGCCACCTGCCTCTCCATGAGCATGATGGGCGAGAAGCTCATGCCCAGCGCCTGCGAGACCGACGTGGCCGGCACGGTCTCGATGTACGCGCTGGCGCTGGCGGCCGGGGCCCCCTCGGCGCTCCTCGACTGGAACAACAACTACGGCCGCCAGCCGGACAAGTGCGTCTGCACCCACTGCGGCAACTTCCCGAAGTCCTTCCTGGGCGTGGAGCCGGAGATCTCCAACCTGGGCGTGCTGGGGACGCAGATCGGCGCGGACAAGTGCTTCGGCGCGGTGAAGGGGCCGGTGGCCCCGGGGCCCATGACCTACTTCCGCATCTCCACCGACGACACCCGCGGCCGCATCAAGTCCTACCTCGGGCAGGGCGAGTTCACCGCCGACCCGTTCCCCATGGACGGCGGCATCGCGGTGACGCAGGTGCCGAAGCTCCGGAGGCTCCTCGGCCACCTCTGCCGCGAGGGGTACGAGCACCACGTGGCCATGGTGCGCGGCCGCTGGGCCGGCGTCCTCGACGAGGCCGTCGGGCGCTACCTCGGCTGGGACCTCTACCACCACGAGCCGGCCGAGGGCTGAGCCCCGGCCGGCCCACCGCGCGCGCCGACCGCTCAGCCGCGGGCGGCGCCGCGGCGCTGCAGCGGGGTCACCGCCAGGGTGGCCAGCGCGGCGACGGCGAAGGAGGCCAGCGAGGCGGAGAGCCAGGCCGGCGGCACCACGCCGAGGGTGCCCTGGAGCCGCTGCCAGGCCCCCGACCAGCCCGGCACCGTGCCGGGGTTGAGCAGCTGGTAGGTGGCGAAGCCGGCCAGCCAGGGGAGGAGCATCCAGGGGCGGCCGGGGGCCCGCTCGCCCACGTCCCAGGCCCGGCGGCGCACCAGGAAGTAGTCCACCAGCAGCATGGCGTAGAGCGGGATGAAGACCGAGCCGATCAGGAAGAGGAAGCTCTCGTACTGGGTGATGTCGGTGGCCGCCGCCAGCGCCGTGGCCACCGCGCCCACCGCCACCGCCACCCAGCGCCGGTCCAGCGAGGGCCGGAAGTTCTGGGCCGACACCGCCGTCGAGTAGAGGTTGGCGAAGGCCTCGTCGATCTCGTCGAGCACCAGGATGCCGAGGGCCACCGCGCCGGCCGGGAGCGCCAGCAGCGCGGCCATGGGGTCGGTGCCGGCCGGGGCGCCGGTGATGGCCAGCACGCCCAGCAGGAAGTAGGCGGTGGCCGCCGCCGAGAACCCGCCCATGGCGCCGGCGAAGGCGGCCCGGGGGGTGCGCGAGTGGCGCGCGTAGTCGGCGGCCAGCGGCGCCCAGGAGATGGGGAGCGCCACCACCACGTCCACCGCCAGCCAGAAGCCCTGCCAGGAGCCGCCCTCGGGCGGGTGGATCCCGGCCCGCACCACCTCCACCAGCAGGTAGGTGGAGGCGGCCAGCACCACCCAGACCGCGTAGCGGCGCAGCTTGCGCACGAAGCCGAGGGGCCAGATGGCCAGGAGGGTGGCCAGCACGCCGGCCGCCAGCACGAAGACCGGGCGCGGGACCGAGGGGAGGAGCTGCGAGGCGCCGGCCGCGATGACGAAGACCTCCACCGCCGCCCAGCCGACGCACTGGGCCACGTTGAGCGCGGTGGGGAGCCAGGAGCCGCGCCGCCCCACCAGGCCGCGGAGCAGGACCATGGCCGGGGCGCCGGTCTCGGCCCCCGGCACCGCCGCCAGGGCCAGCACCAGCGTGCCGAGCAGCGTGCCCACCACCACCGCCGCCACCGCCGCCGCCAGCGTGAGGGGCGGCAGGGCGTCGGAGGGCCGGAGCACGAAGGCCGCGGCCACCGGGATGGTGAGGGTGATGCCCAGGTTGCCCCAGAGCGCCGCCTGGTCGGCGAGCCCGAGCGGCCGCGGGGGCGGCTCGAGGAGGGTGACGGGGGCTTCCTCGACGGTGCTGGTGACGACCTGCGTGGCGGCGGCCTGCATCGCGCTCCTCGCGAAGGCCCCGGGGGCCTCGCCGTGGGGAAAGGGGCGACATGCTACTCCGCGGGCGTCGTCCGGGGTAGGCTCGCCGCGTCCATGCCGCTAGGATCCCAGCCAGGCCACGTCCACGTCGTCGACGACGACCCGCAGTTCCGCGGTGCGGTGGTGCGCCTGCTCGCCGCCGCCGGGATCCCGGCGGAGGAGTGGGACTCGGGGACGGCGTTCCTGCGGCAGGCCTCCTTCGCCCCGCCGGCCTGCGTGCTCCTCGACCTGGACCTGCCCGGGGCCTCGGGGCTGGAGGTGCAGGCGGAGCTGCGCCGGCGCGGCCTCGACCTCCCGGTGGTCTTCCTCACCGCCCACGGCGGCATCTCCAGCGCGGTGCAGGCCATGAAGGAGGGCGCCCTCGACTTCCTCGAGAAGCCGGCCGCCCCGGAGCAGCTCCTCGCCGCGGTGGGCGGGGCGCTGCGGCGGAGCCGGGAGCGGGCCGAGGCGGAGGCGCGCCGCGAGGGGCTGGCCCGGCGGCTGGGCTCGCTCACCCCCCGCGAGCTGGAGGTGCTCCGGCTGCTGGCCGCCGGGGCCACCGACGAGGCCGGGGCCGCGGCCCTGGGCCTTTCGGAGGACGCCGTGAAGATCCACCGGCTCCGGGTGATGGAGAAGATGGCGGCCGGCTCGCTGGCGGAGCTGGCGCAGATGGCCATGGCCCTCGGCCTGGTGGCGCCGCGCGCCTGGGGGTGAGCCCCGGCGGCGGCCTGGCTGCCCGGCGCGGAGGACGTCATGAGCGAGCGGCCGGTGGGCGGGGCGCCGGGCCCCGAGGTGACCGAGGTGGAGGGTGGCGTGCCGGTCAAGGCCTGGACGACCGGCGTGCCGTTCGAGGCCGAGGCGCGGGCGCAGGTGGCGCGGGTGGCGAGGCTGCCCTTCATCCACCGCCACGTGGCGGTGATGCCCGACGTGCACGCGGGCCTGGGGGCCACGGTGGGCTCGGTCATCCCGACCCGCGGCGCGGTCATGCCGGCGGCGGTCGGCGTGGACATCGGCTGCGGCATGATGGCGGTCCACACCACCCTCACCGCCGCCGACCTCGGGACCGACCTGGCGCCGCTCCGCGCCGCCATCGAGCGGGCGGTGCCGCACGGCCGGACCCACCACGGCGGCCGCGGCGACAAGGGGGCCTGGGGGAATCCCCCGGCGCGGGTGCGCCAGGCCTGGGCGGCCCTCGAGCCGGGCTACCGGGCCATCGTGGCCAAGTACCCGCGGCTCGACCGCGGCGCCACCATCGAGCACCTCGGCACCCTCGGCACCGGCAACCACTTCATCGAGCTCTGCCTCGACGAGGCGGGGCAGGCCTGGATCATGCTGCACTCCGGCTCGCGCGGCGTCGGCAACCGGATCGGCACCGACTTCGTGGCCCTGGCCAGGAAGGACGCGCAGCGGCGCGGCCTGGCGCTGCCCGACCCGGACCTGGCCTGGTTCGACGAGGGGACGGCGCACTTCGACGACTACCTGGAGGCGGTCACCTGGGCGCAGGCCTTCGCGGCCACCAACCGCGAGCTGATGCTGGAGGCCATCGTCGAGGCCCTCGCGGCCAGCGGCCGCCTGCCGGCCTTCTCCCTCCAGGGCGAGCGGGTCAACTGCCACCACAACTACGTGGCGCGGGAGGAGCACGACGGCCAGGAGGTGCTGGTGACGCGCAAGGGCGCGGTGCGGGCCCGGCGCGGCGACCTCGGGATCATCCCGGGGTCGATGGGGGCGCGGAGCTACGTCGTGCGCGGCCTCGGCAACGAGGATTCGTTCTCGAGCTGCAGCCACGGCGCCGGCCGGGCCATGTCGCGCACCGCGGCGCGCAAGCGCTTCACGGTGGAGGACCACGTCCGCGCCACCGCGGGCGTGGAGTGCCGCAAGGACGTCGACGTCCTCGACGAGACGCCGGCGGCCTACAAGTCGATCGACGCGGTGATGGCGGCGCAGCGCGACCTCGTCGAGGTGCTCCACACGCTGCGCCAGGTGGTCTGCGTCAAGGGGTGAGCCATGGCCGGGGTCGAGCCGGAGCAGGACATCGGCCGCCCCGGCTAGGCCGCCCGCGACCGGCTCGGCTCGCTCCCCGCGGCCGGCCGCGCCGCGCGGCGGATGATCACCCGCGAGGCCGCCAGCGCCCACGCCACCCCCAGGCCCGGCCCGTCGAGCCGGGCCGACTGGCCGGCCTCCAGCACCAGGTCCTCGGCGCGGCCGGCCTGCGTCACCACCACCTGCCCCGCCAGCACCTCCACCACCAGGCCGCCCCGCGCGGTCGGCAGGCGGCGCGTCTCGTCGGCCTGCGCCTCCCAGGTCTCCTCCGCCCAGGGCCCCAGGAACCACGCCGTCGTCCCGTTCGCTCGCCTCATGACCAGCTCCTTTCGTGCCCGCGGCCGTCCGGGCCGTTCGCCTGGGAACATGCGCGCCGGGGCCTGGATGCGGAACTGCACGATGGTGCACGACGGTCGTGCAAATCTGCACGCACTGTGGGAAGCTCCCGGCCATGCTCGAGTGGAGCGACCTGCGCATCTTCCTGGCGGTGCACCGCAGCCGCAGCCACGCCGGCGCCGCCCGCGCGCTGCGCGTGGCCGCCACCACCGTGGGCCGGCGCCTCCTGGCCCTCGAGGAAGGGGTGGGGGCGCGCCTCTTCACGCGCACCCCCGACGGGCTGGCGCCCACCGCCGCCGCCGCCGCGCTCCTCGGCCACGCCGAGCGGGTCGAGGCCGAGGTGCTGGAGGCCGAGCGGGCCCTCACCGGCGCCGACGAGCGCCCCACCGGCACGGTGCGCATCACCACCGGCGACGGCTTCGCCAGCTTCGTCCTCTGCCCGGCGCTGCCGGCCTTCCTGGAGGCCCACCCCGGCCTCGCGCTGGAGGTCCAGGCCACCGTGAAGGTGCTGGACCTGTCGCGCGGCGAGGCCGACGTGGCCCTGCGCAACGTCCGCCCCCGCGAGCGGTCGCTGGTGGCGCGCCGGCTGGGAGCGGAGCGGCTCGGCCTCTACGCCTCGCCGGGCTACCTGGCCCGGCGGGGCACGCCGCGCGGCCAGGCCGACCTGGCCGCGCACGACCTGGTGCTCTACTCCCGGGACTACGATCGCACCGCCACGCAGGGCTGGCTGCGGCGGGTCGGCGCCGCCGCCCGGGGCACGCTCCGCTGCAGCAGCACCACCCTCATCCACGCCGCCATCGCCGGCGGTGCCGGGATCGGCCTGCTCACCACCGGCTTCGTGCGCGGCGACCCGCGCTTCGTCCAGGTGCTGCCGGCCCTCCAGCCGCCGGACGGCGAGATCTGGGCCGTCACGCACCAGGACCTGCGCGGTGCGGCCCGCGTGGTGACGGTGCTGCGCTGGCTGGAGCGGCTGGTGCGCGAGGCCGGCTGAGGCGCGGCCACGGCGGGGCCTCCCCCGGAGGCGCCGCTCACCCCGGCGGCGCCGCGTGGACCTCGACGGTCACGTGGGCCAGGTCCTCGAAGCGGGCCAGCAGCGCCCGGTAGTGGGCCGGCTGGCGCGGGGCGGGCGTGACCACCGAGACGATGGCGGCGAGGTGGCGCGGCCCGACGCGCCAGACGTGCAGGTCGACCACCCGCGCCTCGCCGCCCGCCTCGACGGCCCGGCGCAGCTCCCCCCGGCGCGCCTCGCCGACCTCGCCGTCGAGGAGCACGGCCGCGGTGTCGCGCAGCAGCGACCAGGACCAGCGGGCGATGACCAGGCCGCCCACCACGCCCATGACCGGATCCATCCAGGCCCAGCCGAGGCTGCGACCGGCCAGGAGCGCGGCGATGGCCAGCACCGAGGTGAGGGCGTCGGCGAGGACGTGGAGGTAGGCGGCGCGCAGGTTGTGGTCGCGGTGGTGGACGTGAGCGGCGTGGTCGTGCGCCGCCTCGTGCTCGTGCTCGTGCTCGTGCTCGTGGTCGTGGTCGTGGTCGTGCGCCGGGCCATGGCCGTGGTCGTGCCCGTGGTCGTGGTCATGGTCGCGCAGCAGCCAGGCGCAGGCCAGGTTGACGGCCAACCCGAGCACCGCCACGCCGATGGCCTCGTCGAAGCGGATGCGCACCGGGCTGGCCAGGCGCATGGCGCTCTCGCCCAGCACCAGCACCGCCACCACCGCCAGCCCCACCGCGCTGGCGAACCCGCCCAGGGCGCCGACCTTGCCGGTGCCGAAGGTGTAGCGCGCGTCGCCGGCGTGGCGGCGGGCGTAGACGTAGGCGAAGAGGGTCACGCCGAGCGCGGCCGCGTGGGTGCCCATGTGCCAGCCGTCGGCCAGCAGGGCCATCGAGCCGTAGAGGGTGCCGGCCACGATCTCGCCCGCCATCATCGCCAGCGTGACGGCCACCACCCAGCGGGTGCGCCGCTCACCGCTGGCCGGGGCGTCGGTGCCGAAGCGGTGCTCGTGCTGCCAGGTGGCGGAGGTGTCCATGGGTGGCTCCGAGCCGGATCGGCCGCCGCGCGGCGCGGCCGCCGGCGCCCCGACCACATAGCACGCGACCCGCGGGGGCCGCCCCTCAGTGCGCGCCGAAGACCAGCAGGCGCACGTCGAGCGCGCCGTTCTTGAGGTCGAACACCTGCTCGGGCCGGAGCCCCAGCTCGCCGGCCGGCGCCGAGGCCGGCAGGAGCAGCGCGGCGCGCCAGCCGGCGAACCGGCCGCGCAGGGTGCGCCCCACCTCGCGCAGCGAGAGGGCGCCGATGCGCTCGCCGTAGGGCAGGTTGGCCACCAGCAGGCCGGAGGGCGCCGGGGCCGGGAGGTCGTGGAACGAGCCCACCGAGAAGGTGAGGTGCTTCTCCACCCGGGCGCGCAGGGCGCCCTGCCGCGCCACGTCCACGTACTCCTGCCGGAGGTCCGAGGCGAAGATGGGCGCCGGCGGCGCCGGGCGCCTGGCGGCCCGCGCCTGGTCCGACACGCGCCGCCAGAGCGGGCGGTCGAACCCGGCCTGGCGCTCGAAGCCGAAGTCGTCCTTGCCGCGGTGGATGAGCGGCGCCTTCCGGAGCGCGATGTAGGCCCCCTCGATGGCCAGCGTCCCCGAGCCGCACATGGGGTCGAGGAGCGGCTCGCTCCCGTCGTAGCCCGCCAGGAGCAGCAGGCTGGCCGCCAGCGTCTCCTTGAGGACCGCCGGGTGGCCGCCGACGCGCCAGCCGCGCTTGTGGAGCGCCCGGCCGGCGGTGTCGAGCCCGAGGGTGCAGGTCCCGGCCCGCAGGTGCGCCATGAGCGCCACCGGGTCCTCGGCCTCCGGATCGAGGCGCGGCGCCGGCTCGCCCGCCGCGGCGAAGCCGCGGGCCACGCCGGCCGCCACCGCGGCCCGCACCGCCTCCTCCCCCAGGCCGCGGGCGTCGGCGTCGGTCAGGATGGGCATGACCGTGAACGGGAACCGGGCACGCAGCCAGGAAGGCCAGGCGAGGGCCGCGGCGGCCTCCTCCAGCTCCGCCGCGGTGCGCGCCGGCAGGTCGGCCACGATCCGCTGGATGCGGCTGGCGGTGCGGAGCCAGAGGTGGGCGCGGTAGCCGGTCTCGAGGTCGGCCTCGAAGGCCACGCCGCGGTAGATGAGCCGCGGCGCGGCCACGCCGAGGCCCACCAGCTCCGCGGCGGTGACCGACTTGGTCTCGTCGGGGCAGGTGGCGATCCAGCGGGGCGGCGTCGCGGGCGAGGCGGTCATCAGTTCGGGAACCGCTCCCGCAGGTCCTCGATGGCGCGCACGGCCTCGGCCGGGTCGCCGTAGAGGCCGTCGAAGCTCGCGGTGGCGGCGGCGAGGGCGTCGATGGCCGCCTGGGCGATCTCCGCCTTGCCGGCGGCCCGCGACAGGCGGACCAGCTCGATGCCCTTGGCCTTGCCGAGGTGGCGGACCAGCAGCTCGAGCTCGACGGGGTTGTGCATCCGGTCCTCCCTGGGTGGGGCGCGCCGGGACCTTACACCCTCTCCCGCCGCGGCGCGCGCCGGCGGCCTCTGGCAGACTGCCCGGCGAGCTTCCCGAGGAGGTGCGGCATGGATCGGTTCACCGGCGGCTGCCTGTGCGGCGACGTCCGCTTCGTGGCGACGGGTCGCCCGTACCGGGTCGGCCTCTGCCACTGCCTCGACTGTCGCAAGCACCACGGCGCGCTCTTCCACGCCTCGGCCGTCTTCCCGCAGGAGGCCGTGACCGTCGAGGGCGAGACCCGCGACTACCAGGGGCGCCACTTCTGCCCCCGCTGCGGCTCGCCGGTCTTCGGCCGCTGGGACGACGAGGTCGGGGTGAACCTCGGCGCCCTGGACGCCCCGGACCAGCTCACGCCGACCTACGAGCTCTGGACCATCCGCCGCGAGGCCTGGCTGCCGCCGTTCCCGCTGGCGCGGCGCTACCAGCGGAACCGCGAGGGGACCGGGCGCGGCGAGGGGTAGGCGCGCGGGCGGCGCTACCAGGGGCCGGCCTCGACCAACCCCGCCAGCCCGATCAGCAGCAGCGCCGCGCCGAAGAGCGGCTCCAGCACCCGCGCGTCCAGCCGGACCGCCGTGCGCGCGCCCAGGTAGGAGAGGGGGATGGAGCCGAGGCCGAAGGTCGCCACCACCGGCCAGGAGACGTGGCCCAGCGCCACGTGGACCGCGGTGCCCGGGACGGCCAGCGCGGCCGAGGCCACCAGGGAGCAGGCGAAGGCGGTCTTGAGGGGGAGGCGCAGCACCCGCACGTAGAGCGGCGCCAGCAGGAAGCCGCCGGCGTTGGCGAGGAGGCCCGAGAGGAAGCCGACCGCCAGGCCCACCGCCGCGGCGCGGGCGCGCCGGGGCGCGGCGCCGAGGGGCGCCTCCGGCGGGCGGGCTGCCGTGGGGCGCAGCAGGAAGGAGGCGCCAAGGCCGGCGATGACGAGGTCGCTGAGGAGCAGGAGGCTGGTGCCGCCCACCAGGTGGCTGGCCCAGCCGCCGGCCAGGGTGGCCGGGACGCCGAGGAGGACGCTCCAGGCCACCACCTGGCGGTCGTAGAGGCCGGCCCGGAGGTAGGCCAGGCTCGCCACCAGCGTCCCCGGGATGGCGGCCGGGAGCGGCGAGGCCACGGCGAAGAAGGCCGGCACGCCGGCCAGCTGGAGGAGCGGGGTGGCCACGGCGCTCCCGCCCTTGCCGAAGAGGCCGCCGGTGAAGCCGACGGCCAGGCCGATGAGGAGGACGGCGGGGGACACGCTCCAAGTCTACCGCCAGGACGGCGCGGCGTGCAGGCACGGAGCGCCAGGGGCCCCGGCGCCCCGCTCGCCTGCACCAGGCCGCCTCAGGCCGCCGAGGGCCGGTCCGCCCCCAGCACGCGGGCGATGTCCGAGTCCGAGACCATGCCCACCAGCCGGGCGCCGCCCGCCTCCACCACCGGCACGTAGTCGTACGGGCCGCGGCGCAGCGCCTCCTCGGCGTCGGCCACCGAGCCGGTCGCGGGGATGGCGCGGGCCCCGGCGTCGAGGACCTCGCCCACGGTGGTGGTCGGCCAGGCCGCCATGGGCACGGCGCGCAACTGGGTGAGGCCCACCATGCCGAGGAGGGCGCCCCCGGCGTCCACCACCGGGAGGGCCTTGTAGTGGTGGTCCAGGAGCACCGCGTGGGAGAAGGCCTCCAGCGTCTGGCCGGCCGAGGCGGTGACCAGCCGCCGGGTCATCACCGCGGCCACCGGCGTGGACTCCAGCCGCTCCCGCCAGTCGGGGCGCCGCCGCCGCTGCGAGCGCGAGTTGGAGACCCGGGCCGCCGTGACGAAGGCCACCGAGGAGGCCACCAGCGACGGCACCACCAGGAAGACGTTGCCGGTGGCCTCGGCCACGAAGACCGCGGCGAAGAGGATGCTGTTGTAGCTGGCCCCGGTGAAGGCGGCGATGCCGAGCAGCGTGAAGACGCCGGGGTGGCTGGGGGCGAAGAGGGCGTCGAAGACGGCGCCCAGGGCCGCGCCCATGGTGGCGCTCGGCACGAAGAGCCCGCCCACGCCGCCGCAGCCGAAGGTCACGCTGGTGGCCAGGAGCTTCAGGGCGAAGATGGCCAGCGCGGCCCCGAGGGTGTACTGCCCGGCCATGAGCTGGTTGGAGACCGGCAGGCCGGCGCCGAGGGTCACCGGCGCGCCGACCACCCGCCAGGCGACCAGGGCGGTGAGGGCCACCAGCAGGCCGCCGGCGGTGGTCCGCACCACGACGTTGCCGCTCAGCCCCTCGAAGGCGCCGCGGGCCCGGCCCAGGGTCCAGAGGAAGGCGTGGGAGGCCACCCCCGCCACCAGGCCGAGGGGGATGGCGACGAGCAGGTCGCGCGCGTCGAGGGCGTAGCTGAAGTGGATGGGGAAGTAGGGCGTGGCCGGGCGGAGCTGGGCGAAGGTGAAGAAGGAGACCGCCGAGGCCACCAGCGCCGGGAGCAGCGCCTCGTGGGCGAGGTCGTGCTTGTAGGGCGACTCCACGCCCATGATGGCCCCGGAGAGCGGCGCCCGGAAGATGGCGGCGATGCCCGCCGCGCCCCCCACCAGCAGGGTGGTCCGGGTGTTCCCGCGGAAGGCGCGCCAGCCCAGCCGGTTGAGGGCCGACTGCACGAAGGAGCCGACGGTGGCGCCCAGCCACTTGCTGGCCCCCTCCATGCCGGCCGAGCCGCCCAGCCCCATGGTGGCGAGGGAGGCGGCCAGCTTCCCCGGCGCGGTGCCGGTGGGCATCCCCTCGCCCGGCTCGTGGTAGGCGCGCACCACCTCGTCGGCCATGGACGAGGAGGGCGTGCGGAAGAGCCGGAGGAGCAGGCCGGTGAGGAACAGGCCGGCGATGGGGGCGGCGATCTGGAGCTCGACCGCGTGCGAGGTGACGCGCTTCCAGAGCAGCTCGTTGACGGCCCAGTCGTAGGCCGCGATGGCGAGCCCCACCAGCGCCCCCACCGGCGCCGCCACCAGCAGCATCTGGCGGCCGAGGTCGAGGCTCTCGGAGATCGAGGCGGCGGCGGGCGGGCGGGGGGCGGGGAGGGGCTTCAGGCGATCCTCGTGCGGTGCGCGATCTTTGGGGAGGGGGAGGGGGGAGTCAAGTCGGCCGCTCAGGTGCCGGACACCGGCGGGTTGGCCAGGAGGTAGTCGCGGAAGGCGCGTACCCTGGCCGGCACGGTCCGGCCGCCGGCGTGGACGAACCAGGCCGCGCCGCCGCGGAGCTGGAGGCCGGGGAGCACGCCCACCAGCTGGCCGCCGAGGACGTGCTC
>WBZM01001001.1_pt1 | contig 31747 bp, 22 predicted proteins | sample 5204271 | NCBI WGS metagenome assembly WBZM01 (sample SAMN12344346, study PRJNA552823) | activated sludge metagenome | biome: Activated sludge suspended growth; feature: Nitrification reactor; material: Wastewater; isolation source: activated sludge from nitrification reactor of wastewater... | reverse complement strand
GCCGGCGGTGAAGAAGTCCGGCGGGTTCTTGAACTGCTTGTAGTGGTTGGCCACCAGCCACTCGTTGACCGGGTTCTTCGGGATGCCGAAGTAGTAGTAGGTGGCGCCTTCCATGCCCGGGAAGTTCTTGTACGAGGCCATCGCCGGGAGGATGTTGCCGCCGGTGGCGATCTCGATGCCGTAGCGCTTGAGGTCGAGGTCGGCGATCTTGAAGGGGTTGCCCGCGCCCGCCCAGATGATGAAGATGACCTTGCGGCCCGGCTGGTCCTTCAGCTTGTCGATCAGGCGCTGCGCACCGGCAGTGAAGTCGGTGGTGTTGGTCGGCAGGTATTCCTCGTGGACGATCTTCGCGGTCTTGACCGCGTCCTTGAAGGCCTTCACGCCGTCGCGGCCGAAGGCATAGTCCTGCGCCAGCGTCGCGATCACGGTGTCCTTCTTGTCGAGTGCCACCGCGTTGCTGATCGCGTCCTGCGAGCTGTTGCGGCCGGTGCGGAAGATGTAGCGGTTCCACTTGTCGCCGGTGATCGAATCGGCCACCGCCGGCTCGACGAGCAGGATCTTCTTGTACTCCTCGGCCACCGGCAGCAGCGCGAGCGCCACGCCGGAGGAGGTCGGGCCGACCGCGATGTCGGCCTTGTCGTCGCCGTAGGCGGCGGCCAGCAGGCTCTTGCCCACGTCGGGCTTGCCCTGGTCGTCCTTCTCGATGACGACGAGCTTCCTGCCCGCGACGGTCATGGTTCCGCCGGTGGCGTAGTCGAGGCCCATCATGAAGCCGGTGGCAGTCTGCTTGCCGTAGGCCTCGAGCGGACCGGTCTTGCTGTAGACGTGGGCGATGCGGATCTCGCCCTTGCCCTGCGCGAAGGCGAGGCCCGGCAGGGCGAAGGCGGCGGCGAGGCTGGCGAGCCAGAGGCGGCGTGCGTGCGGCATGCGATGTGTCTCCGTGTCGTGTGTCGGTGGGCTCGTGGCCCGGCGTCCTCACGAAGGCAAGGCATGTGCCACGCGACCCCTCGTTTTCCCGAGGATGTGCGGCTCAGCGGAACACCGTCGTGCGCATCAGCGGCAGCTGCGGCGAGGGGCCCGTGAGGCTCGCGTCGAACGGATGGTTGACGCGCCCGAAGCTCGCGAGGATGCGGGCCACGTAGGCGCGCGTCTCGGCATAGGGCGGCACGCCGCGGTAGCGGTTCACCGCACCCTCGCCGGCGTTGTAGGCCGCGGCCACCAGCGGCACGTTGCCCTCGAAGTAGGCCATCAGCCAGCTCAGGTAGGCCATGCCGCCGCGGATGTTCTGCTCCGCGTCGTAGGGACGCGCCACGCCGAAGCGCGTGGCGGTCTCGGGGATCAGCTGCATCAGGCCCTTGGCGTTCTTGGGCGAGAGCGCGATGGTGTCGTAGTTCGATTCGACCTTGATGAAGGCGAGCACGAGCGATGGCGAGAGCTTGTACTGCGGCGCATGCCTGCGCACGAGGTCGACGATGTGCTTCGGCGCATCGGGCGGGATCAGTTCCACCGGCGGCGCGGCCACGCGCGGCCGCGGCGCGCTCATCTGCGGCGGCGTGCGGTCGATCATGCAGTCGGGCACGAAGTTCGGCGGCCCGCCCACCGTGGCGAGCATGCGCACCGCCTGCTCCAGGCCCTGCTCGGCGGCGGCGTGGAAGAAAAAGGCTGCGTTGGCATCGCTGCGCTCGACGCCGCGGCCGTTGGCGAACATCCAGCCGAGGTTGAACTGGGCCTCCGCATCGCCGAGGCGTGCCGCCTTGCAGTACAGCTCGGCGGCCTTCACCGCGTCGCGCTCGACGCCCTCGCCGTTTTCGTAGCCCTGGGCCTCGCGGCGCAGCAGCGCACGCACGCTGCGCTCCTCGTCGGTCTCGGGCGTCTGCACGGTGGCGGCGGCAGGCCCGGCGAGTGTCAGCAACACGGTCAGTTGCACGATCGGTAGACACAGCCGCGACCATGACTGTCCAGTCTTCAGGCACAAGCTCCCGTCCCGCAGGCCGGGCCTCATGACGCCAGCTTCTCGTACAGCGTGGCGCGCGAGATGCCGAGCAGGCGCGAGGCGGCCAGCTTGTTGCCGCCGGTGGCGGCGAGCGCCTCGCGGATCGCCTGCGCCTCCAGCTCCGCGATCGCCTGCGGCAGCGACTTGATGCCCGCCACGCGCGGCGCGCCGGCCGGCGCGTCGGCCTGCGGCGGCACGGGCGGCAGCGGCGATGCGTCCGCCCCGCCGAGCACGCCGCCGAAGTGGCGCGCGCCCAGCACCAGGTCGTCGGTCATCAGGCTGGCCTGCTCGAGCGCGTTGCGCAGCTCGCGGATGTTGCCCGGCCACGGCTGGCGCGCCAGCAGCTCCAGCGCGTCCACGGCCAGGCTCTTGTGCGGCATGCCGCTGCGCCGCGCGATGTCGTCGGCCAGCGCGTCGGCCAGCGACTCGAGGTCGGCGAGCCGCTCGCGCAGCGGCGGCACGCGAATCGGCAGCGCGTTGAGCCGGTAGAACAGATCGGCGCGGAAGCTGCCGGCGCGCACCATCGCGGCGAGGTCGCGGCTGGTGGCGGCGATCACGCGCACATCGACATGCTGCACCTGGTTGCTGCCCAGCGGCTCGACCTCCTGTTCCTGCAGCACGCGCAGCAGCTTGGCCTGCAGCGGCAGCGGCATGTCGCCGATCTCGTCGAGGAACAGCGTGCCGCCGTGCGCGAGCTTGAACTTGCCGTCGCGGCCCTTGCGGTCGGCGCCGGTGTAGGCGCCCGGCGCGACGCCGAAGAACTCCGCCTCGAGCAGCGAATCGGGCACCGCGGCGATGTTGACGCCGACGAAAGGCCGCGCCGCGCGCGCGCTGGCCGCGTGGATGGCGTGCGCGAGCAGCTCCTTGCCGGTGCCGGTCTCGCCGAGCAGCAGCACCGTGCTGTCGGTCTGCGCGACGCGGCGCGCCTGGCGCTTGACCTCCATCGCCGCTGCGCTCGCGCCAATGAAGCTCGCGATCGTGTGCTTCGGCCGGCGCTCGCGCGTCAGGTGCTCGGCGAGCTGCTGGCGCGCGTTGTCGAGGTCGCGCTGCAGGCGGCTGAACTTCGCGATCAGCGGCTGCATCGTCGTCTCGGGGTGGTCGAGCAGCACCATGCCCATCGCGCCGATCACCTGCCCGGCGTCGTCGCGCAGCGGCAGACGGCTGACGAGGAAGGTGCCGGCCTGGTTGGTGAGCAGGTCCACCAGGATGGGCTGGCCGGTCTCGATGACCTGCGCCATCAGCGTGTTGGGCACCACCTCCTCGACGCGGCGGCCGACGAAGTCGCGCTCTTCGTGGCCCAGCGCCGGCAGGAAGCGCTTGTAGCCCTCGCTGATCCAGACGATGCGGTGCGCGCGGTCGACCACCATCATGCCCATCGCCGTCTGCGCGAAGGTGTCGAACATCGAGCGGGCCGCCAGTCGCAGCAGGCTGTCGGCGTCCAGCGGCAGGGTGGGTTCGGCGACGGGCATCGGCGGCGGCGTGTCGGGAAGGCGGACACTGTACCCGCACCCCGGCGGGGCGCCACCCCCGAAGACCGTGGCGGGCGATGACCCTGCACGCGCCACGGATCTTGTAATTATGAATTAGCGCCAGTAGAGTGGGCGGGTCGCTGGTGCGGGAGCCTGCCATGGCGGATCCGATTCCTCTACGTCCCTCCTCGCTCCATGAGGAAGTGGCTACTCGCCTTCGAAACATGATCTTCGAGCGCCAGCTCGAGCCGGGTCAGTGGGTCGACGAGCTGGCACTGGCACGCGACTGGCAGATCAGCCGCACGCCGCTGCGCGAGGCACTCAAGGTGCTGGCCGCCGAGGGGCTGGTGGTGCCGGTGCCGCGACAAGGCTGCAAGGTGGCCGAGATGTCGGAAGACGAGGCCGACGAGCTGCTGCCCATCATGGCGCTGCTCGAGGGCCGCTGCGCCTACGAGGCGGTGCGCAAGGCCGGCGAGGCCGACGTGCGCCGCCTGCAGCAGCTGCACGCGCAGCTCGAGCGCCATGCCGCCGCGAACGACATCGAGGCCTACTACCGCGCCAACCACGAGTTCCACAGCGCCGTGCAGGCGCTGGCAGGCAATCGCTGGCTGGACCGCGCCACCGGCGACCTGCGCCGCTTCGTGCGCCTGTTGCGTGGCCGCCAGCTGCACTGGCCGGGGCGCATCGAGGCCTCGATCAACGAGCACCGCGTGCTGCTCGACGCCATCGTGCAGCGCGATGCCGCGCGCGCCGAGCGCGTCATGCACGACCACCTGATGGCGCAGCTCGCGGCGCTGAAGGCGCTGCGCCAGCACGAACGCAGCCAGGGAGCCCCGCATGCTGGATGAGCTGAAGAACGCGGCGCGCAACCTCAACGACGCGCGCCACCTGCGCAGCCTGCTGAGCGGCTGCCGGCGGCTGCTCTCCGAGCGTGGCGAAGCCAACAGCGTGGCGATCGCGCGCGAGGTGGTGGCGCGCTTCCGCGATCTGCCCGAAGACGGGCAGTCGAGCTTCTTCGAGCGGCTCTCGCGCGAGTTCAGCCCCGACCCGAAGGCCGTGCTCGACTGCGCGCGCGCCTACGCCGAGCGGCCCGACGCGATCAACCTGCAGCGCCTGACGCAGGCCGCCGAGCCGCCGCGCCAGGAACTGTTGCGTCGCATCAACCGCTCGCCGGGCGGCACCGGCAGCATCGTGGCGATGCGGCGCGCCCTGCTCCAGCGCATGGCCCGACAGCCCGAACTGCAGGCGGTCGAGGCCGATTTCCTGCACCTGCTGTCGAGCTGGTTCAACCCCGGCTTCCTCGAACTGCGCCGGGTCGACTGGAACTCGCCCGCACAGCTGCTCGAGCAGATCATCCGGCACGAGGCGGTGCACCAGATCGACGGCTGGGACGACCTGCGCCGCCGCCTGCAGCCCGACCGCCGCTGCTTCGCCTTCTTCCATCCGCAGCTGCCCGACGAGCCGCTGATCTTCGTCGAAGTCGCACTGCTGCCGGCCATGCCGGCCGCCGTGGCCCCGCTGATCGACAAGACCTCGGAGCCGCTGCCGGCGAGCCAGTTCAAGGTGGCCGCCTTCTATTCCATCAGCAACTGCCAGCCCGGGCTGAAGGGCGTGTCGCTCGGCAACTTCCTGATCAAGCGCGTGGCCGAGGAGCTCAAGCGCGAGCTGCCGCAGCTCAAGACCTTCTGCACGCTTTCGCCGATGCCCGGCTTCGCGCGCTGGGTGCGCGCCGGGGCGCCCTGCGAGGGCCTGCCGAAGGCGCGTGCACAGCGCCTGGTGGAGGCGCACGCCACGCTGCTCGCGGCCTGCGGCGGCGAGCTCGACCGGCTCACGCAGGCCACGCCGCTGCGCACGCTGCCCGACCCGGCCGCGCAGGCACTGCTGCGCCTGGCCGCCTACTACCTCGGCTGCCACGCGGCCTCCCCGGAAGGCGACCCGGTGGGCCGCTTCCACCTCGACAACGGCGCACGCCTCGAGCGGCTCAATCCGCTCGGCGACCTGTCCGACAAGGGCCGCCGCCAGTCGTACGGCATGATGGTCAACTACCTCTACGACCTCGACAAGGTCGAGGTTCACCACGAGAAGTTCGTCGGCGGAGAAGTGGCACAGTCACGGCTCCTGACGTCGTTGCTCTGATCCGAACAACCTGGAGACACGCATGCTTCGCTCTCGCCCCTCGACCCTGCGCCGCGCCTCGCTGGCCCTGGCGGCCCTCGGCCTGCTCGGCGCCGCGCCGTTCGCCGCGGCCGACACCTGGCCCACCAAACCGGTCACGATCGTCGTGCCCTTTCCGGCCGGCGGCGGTACCGATGCCTTCGCGCGGCCGCTGTTCGCGGCGATGACCAAGAACATCGGCAAGCAGTTCGTCATCGACAACAAGGGCGGCGCGGGCGGCACCGTGGGCGCAAGCATCGCCGCCAAGGCCGCTCCCGACGGCTACACCTTCTTCATGGGCGCAGTGCACCATGCGATCGCGCCGTCGATGTACCCCAAGCTCGACTACAACATCGAGACCGACTTCGTACCCGTCGGCCTGATCTCCAGCGTGCCGCAGGTGATCGTCGTGAACCCGCAGCGCGTGGCCGCCAACGACCTGCCCGGCCTGCTCGACTTCATCCGCAAGAACCCCGGCAAGCTGAACTACGGTTCGGCTGGCAACGGCACCTCGCACCACCTTGCCGGCGAGCTGTTCAAGCTGCAGACCAAGACCTTCGTCACCCACATCCCGTACCGCGGCGCCGGCCCGGCGCTGCAGGACCTGATCGCCGGCCAGGTCGACATGATGTTCGACGGCCTGGGCTCCTCCGCCAACCACATCAAGGGCGGCCGCATCAAGGCCATCGCGGTGGCCAGCGACAAGCGCGCGCCCGGCTTCCCGAACGTGCCGACCGCCAAGGAAAGCGGCGTGCCCACCTACCAGGTCGCCACCTGGTACGGCCTGTGGGCGCCCAAGGGCACGCCGCCCGCCGTGATCGAGGCGATGCAGGCCGAGATGAAGAAGGCGCTCAACGCCGACGACCTGAAGACCGCGTGGAACGGCCTGGGCGCGGAGACGCCCAACCTCTGGGGCCCCGACTTCGGCAAGTTCGTGAGCAGCGAGGTCAAGCGCTGGGGCGAGGTCGTGAAGGCCTCGGGCGCGAAGCTCGACTGACGCAGGGCGGCGCCGCCACCATGCCCGGCACGATCACGCTGGAACCCAGCGACGCGGAGGGCGTCGCGCACCTGACGCTCGCCAACCCGGCCAAGCTCAACGCGATCGACATCGCGATGTGGCGCGAGCTGCAGGCGCTGATGCTGCACCTGCAGGCGCTGCCCGCCGGGCAGGCGCCGCACGCCGTGATCGTGCGTGGCGCGGGCGGGCACTTCGCGGCCGGCGGCGACATCGTCGAGTTCGCGAACTTCCGCTTCGAGGAAGAGACCCTGCGCGACTTCCACGAGAACGTGGTCGCGCCGGCGCTGCACGCGATGCTCGCCTGCGACATCCCGCTGATCGCGCAGATCGAGGGCAACTGCATCGGCGGCGGGCTGGAGATCGCCGCCTGCTGCGACCTGCGCGTGTGCGGCGAGGGCAGCCGCTTCGGCGCGCCGATCGCGCGGCTCGGCTTCCCGATGGCGCCGATGGAGCTGGAGGTGGTGGCGCGCGTCGTACCCGAAGCGGTGCTGCGCGAGATGCTGCTGGAAGCGCGGCTGTTCAACGCCGCCGCCGCGCAGCACCACGGGCTGGTGCACGCGGTGGTGCCCGATGCCGAGGTCGCGCCGCACGCGCTGGCGCGCGCGCGGGCGATGGGCCACCTGTCGCCGCAGGCCGCACGCATCAACAAGCGCACGCTGCGGCAGATCGCCACCGGCGGCCCGAGCGAGGACGAGCGGCTCGCGCACTACGCCTACGCGCCCAGCGAGGAACACCGCGAAGGCGTGACCGCCTTCATCGAGAAGAGGACGCCGCGCTTCCAGAGGGGCTGACGCGGCTCGGAGATCCCATGCACGAGAACCAGAACCTGTTCGCCGCGTTGCGCGCGGCCTTCCCGGCCGACCTCGACGCCATCGCCATCGAGACGGCCGACGGCCCCGGCGCGCCGCTCTTCTACACCTGGCGCGACCTCGAGCGCGCCACCGCGATGATCGCCAACCTGCTCGCCTCGCTGCAGCTGCCGGCCGGCGCACGCGTCGCGGTACAGACCGAGAAGTCGGTCGAGGCGCTGATGCTCTACCTCGCGGTGCTGCGCGCCGGCTACGTGTACCTGCCGCTGAACACCGCCTACCAGGCCGCCGAGATCGAGTACTTCGTCGGCAACGCCGAGCCAAGCGTGGTGGTGTGCTCGGGGAAGAACTTCGGCTGGGTGTCGAAGATCGCCTTCCAGGCCGGCACGAAGCATGTCTTCACGCTGAACGACGACCGCACCGGCACCTTGCTCGACCGCGCGGCGTACCACGGCGACGTGCACGTGCCGGCGCAGAAGTCGGCCGACGACCTCGCCGCCATCCTCTACACCAGCGGCACGACGGGGCGCAGCAAGGGCGCGATGCTGACGCACGGCAACATGCTCTCGAACGCGCGGGTGCTGAAGGACTACTGGGGCTGGGTCCCTGGCGACGTGCTGATCCACGTGCTGCCGATCTTCCACGTGCACGGCCTGTTCGTCGCCTCGCACGGCGCGCTGCTCAACGGCAGCCGCATGATCTGGTTCGCGAAGTTCGATCCGGCCGCGGTGGTGAAGCGCCTGCCCGAGGCGAGCGTGTTCATGGGCGTGCCCACGCTCTATGTGCGGCTGCTTGCCGAGCCCGGCTTCGGTCGCGAGAGGTGCCGGAACATGCGCCTCTTCATCGCCGGCTCGGCGCCGCTGCTGATCGAGACCTTCAACGAGTTCCGCGAGCGCAGCGGCCACACCATCCTCGAGCGCTACGGCATGAGCGAGACGGTGATGCTCACCTCCAACCCCTACCACGCGACCGACGGCGAGCGCCGCGGCGGCACGGTGGGCTTCCCTCTGCCGGGCGTGGGCCTGCGCGTCAGCGACGACAAGGGCCAGCCCTGCCCCACCGGCGAGATCGGCGGCATCGAGGTGAAGGGGCCGAACGTCTTCCGCGGCTACTGGCGCATGCCGGAGAAGACCCAGGAGGAGTTCACCGCCGACGGCTGGTTCAAGACCGGCGACGTCGGCAAGGTCGACGAGCGCGGCTACGTCACCATCGTCGGCCGCAGCAAGGACCTGATCATCACCGGCGGCTACAACGTCTACCCGGCCGAGATCGAGGGCTACCTCAACGACATGCCCGGCGTGGCCGAGAGCGCGGTGATCGGCGTGCCGCACCCCGACTTCGGCGAGGGCGTGGTGGCGGTGGTGGTGGCCAGGCCCGGGGCGTCGCCCGAGCCGGCCGCGCTGATCGCGGCACTGAAGGGCCAGATCGCCAACTTCAAGGTGCCCAAGCACTGCTTCGTGGTCGACGCGCTGCCGCGCAACACCATGGGCAAGGTGCAGAAGAACCTGCTGCGCGAGCAGCACAAGGGCCTGTTCGGTGGCTGAGGCCGTGCGGCCGGAAGACCGCTGTCCGCGCTGCGGCGGCGGCTTCCACTGCGGCGCGGCCGATTCCGGCCCTTGTGCCTGCACCACGCTCACACTGACGCCCGAACTGCGCGCGGCGCTCGCCGAGCGATACCTCGGTTGCCTGTGCCTGAACTGCCTGCGCGAGTTGCAGGCCCGGCCGATTGACCTCACGCGTTCAGGCTGACGGCGCGTTCACGTCCACGAGGCCCTGAACGAAAGGCTCGAGCTGCGCGATCGTGGTCTCGAGCAGTCGCTCCAGTTCCTCACCCTCCACACCCTGGTCGCAGGCCGCCTCCAGTGCAGCGGCCGCCCGGCGCAGCGTGGGCATGCCCAGCGTACCCGAGACGCTCTTCAGATCGTGTGCATAGCGGGTGCAGGCATCCCCGTCGCCCTGCTGCCGCGCCGCACGGAAGCGCTCGGCGAAGTCGTGTTCACGATCGCGGAACATCGCCAGCAGCCGGAGGTACAGCGTGGCGTTGCCCATCACCCCCGCGAGACCCATGCGCGTGTCCAGGCCGGGCAGCGAGGGCATCCCCTCCTCGGGGCCGGAATCCGCAGGCGCGGTACCGGTGCGACGTGTCCAGCGCGCCAGCGCGTCATAAAGCTCCTCGACGCGGATCGGCTTGGACACGTGGTCGTTCATGCCCGCCTCGAGCACCTTGTCGCGGTCACCGGCCATCGCGTTGGCAGTCATCGCGATGACCGGCAGATCCTTCAGCTCGGGTCGGCGGCGCAGCTCACGCGTGGCCGCGTAGCCGTCGAGCTCGGGCATCTGGCAATCCATCAGCACCGCGTCGAAGCGCTCGCGCGCCAGGCAGTCGAGCGCCTCGCGCCCGTCGGCGGCCACCGTGACGCGCACGCCGACCCGGCCGAGCAGGTCGCGTGCGAGCTCCTGATTGATCGCGTTGTCCTCGGCCAGCAGCACGTGCAGGCCCGCGAGCGTGGCCTGGTGCTCGCGCAGCTCGTCGTCACGCCGCTCCTGGCGGCCGCCCTGCAGTCGCCGCGTGCCGAACAGGTCGGCGCAAGCCTCGGCCAGCGCCGTGGCCGTGACCGGCTTGCTCAGCAGCGCATCGACGCGCACGCCCTGCACGTCGAGCTGCCGCTGCAGCTCATGGCGCCCGAACGCGGTGACCATCAGCACGGTGGGCGCACGGTGGCGCAGCGTCGTGCGCGAGAGCTGCGCGACGCACTCGATACCGTCCACACCCGGCATGCGCCAGTCGACCAGCAGCAGCTTGTACGGCTGGTCGGCTGCATCGGCGCGCACCACGGCCTGCAGCGCCTGCAGCCCGTCGGAAACCGCATCCGGTCGCATGCCCTGCGATTCGATCAGCGCGCACAGCAGCTCGCGCGCGCCCGGATGGTCGTCGGCCACCAGCACGCGCGCGCCGGCCATCGCCTGCAGGCCTTGCAGCGCCGGTTGCGGCCGGGTGTCGAGTCCGAGGCGCGCGCTGAAGTGGAAGCAGCTGCCGCGCCCCGGCGTGCTTTCCACGCCGATCTCGCCGTCCATCAGGTCGACCAGGTGGCGGCAGATCGCCAGGCCCAGGCCCGAGCCACCGAAGCGCCGGCTGGTCGATGCATCGGCCTGACTGAAGGGCTGGAAGAGCCGGCGCCGCTGCGCCTCATCGATGCCGATGCCGGTGTCGCGAACCTCGAAGCGCAGCACCACCGAATCGGCGTCACGGCTCTGCTCGGAGATCGCCACCCGCACCTCGCCGTGCTCGGTGAACTTCACCGCGTTGTTGCCGAGGTTGAGCAGCACCTGGCCGAGCCGGGATGGATCGCCCAACAGTGCCGTCGGCAGCGAGGCCGGCAGGTCGAACAACAGCTCGATGCCCTTTTCCTCGGCGCGCATGCCCACCAGGCTGGCGAACTGCTCGAGGACCTCGCCCAGCCGGAAAGGGATGCGCTCCATCTCGAGCTTGCCGGCTTCGATCTTGGAGAAGTCCAGGATGTCGTTGATGATGCCGAGCAGCGACTCCGCCGCACGGTGCACCTTGTCGATGTAGTTGCGCTGCTTCGGGTCCAGGCCGCTTTGCAGTGCGAGCCACGACATGCCGAGGATGGCGTTCATCGGCGTGCGGATCTCGTGGCTCATGGTCGCGAGGAACTCGCTCTTGGCCTGCGTCGCCGCCTCGGCCGCCCGCTGGGCGCGCTCGAGCTCCTCGGTGCGCTCCTGCACGCGCTGCTCCAGGCTCGTGGCCAGCGCACGCACCGCGTCCTCGGCCGTGCGCCGCGCGGTGACGTCGGCGAACACGCCCACGGCGCCGCACACCCGGCCCTGCGCATCGAGCAGCGGCCGGGCGGTGGCCGACAGCCAGCGGCCCTCCTCGAGCGGCCGGTTGCTCCAGCGGAAGAACAGGTCCTGCTTGTCGACCGCCTCGCCGCGGCCGGCGCGTGCCAGCGGCAGTTCGCGGAGCGGGATCGGCGTGACCCGGTCGGTCGCGTTGAGGCTGAAGCGCTCGCGCCAGTTGCCGTGGCGCCCGATGCCGAGGTCGGCACCGAGAAACGCGCGCGCCGCCGGGTTGGACATCAGCAGTTCGCCGCGCTCGTCGCACACCAGGACCGATTCGCCGATGCCGTCGAGCACCGATTGCAGGATGCGCGTCTGCCGCGCCAGTTCCTCGCGCTTGCGGCGCAGCCGCACGGTGAACACGATCGTCGCGGCCAGCACCGTCGCAACGGCCGCGAGCACGGTCCAGAGCCAACGCTGCTGCAGTGCCTGCCGCGTCAGCTCGGCCGCCTGCTGCTCGCCGCGGCGGGTCAGCTCGTTGACCTCGCGGGCCCGAGCCTCCTCGCGGTGGCGCTGCAGCAGCTGCAGAATGCGCACGCTCAACCGCTCCCGCGCTGCCTTGGACGCCATCTCGGCAGCCTCCACCGAGAGCTGGTAGGCGCGCCGCGGATCGCCTTCGCTGGCGGCGATCGATGCCATTCGCCGCGCGCTCTCGCTGAGGTAGAGCGGGAAGTTGATGTCTCGCGCGAGCGCATAGGCACGCTGAGCGTCCGCACGGGCCTGTTCCGTGCGGCCGAGCGCCTCCTGGTTGATGCTGCGCGCCGTCATCGCGTACCACTGCGCGATGCGGTTGGGCCGGTTCTCGTAGTCACGGATGATCTCGTCGAGCAGCGCGACCGCCCGCGCATGGTCGCCGCGCTCGCGGAACAGGTCCGCGAGGCTGAACTTCGCGTGGTTGAGCGCGAACGGCGAGCCGATGGCACTCAGCGCGTCGATCGCCTGCTCGGCCAGCTTCTGCGAGAGGTCGTAGTGGCGCAGGCGGCGCTCCTGGCCTGCAATGCCCAGCAGTGCGAACGACTCCAGCATCCGCGAGTGCGCCGCCACCGCCTGCTCGCGCATGGATTGGTAGTGCTGCCGGGCATCCTCTTCACGGCCGGTCATGTCGAAGGCCACCGCCATGCCCTGGTTCGCATAGGCCAGCGCCATCGGGTTGCCGCCGCGCTGGGCGAGGTCCATGGCCTGCACGGCGAAAGCGACCTGGTCGTCGAGCTGGCCGAATCGCCCGTACATGGTCCCCAGCCGCAGCAGCGCCTCGGACATCAGGTCGATCCGCTCGGTGCCCTCGAGCAGCGACACGCTCTTCGTGGCAGCCGTCACCAGCCGGTCGATGCGCGCCTGGTTCACGGCGACGATCGCCATGGACAGATCGGACTCGGCCTCGCCGAGCCGGTCGCCAGCCTCCCGGGCGATCGTCGCGGCCTGCTCGGCCCGCGCCGCGGCGGCTTCGGAATCGCCCAGGTAGGTCTCGACGCGAGCGAGCAAGTTGAGGCCGCGGGCACGATCGACGGCCGGAGCGTCGGCAGGCAGCAGACGCCACAGCGCACGGGCGCGCTCCGCCGCCGCCGGCACGTCGTTCTCGGCCAGCAGCCGAACCGCATCGGCCTCGCGGCGCCAATCCGCCAGCGACATGGCGGCCGACGCGGGCAGCGACGCCAGCGAGAGCGCCAGCGCAAGGGCGAGGGCCAGGGCCGGCAGGCGCTTCACAGCCGCACGCTCAGGCCGAGCGCCCATTGCCGATCGTTGACCCAGGCCCCCTGCGGGCGGGTCGCGGCGCCGTAGTCGGTGCGGCGCAGGGTGCCGAGCAGGTTGCCGCCTTCGAGGGTGATGGACACGCGGTCGGTGAGATGCCAGCCGATGGCGCCATCGAGCCAGCCGTAGGGGCGGGTGTAGATCGGCAGCGTGCCCAGGCCCACCACGCCGGCCGTGCCGGAGAGGAAACGGCTGCGCCAGTTCCACGCGAGCCGGGCGCGCCAAGGCCCGCGCTCGTACGAGCCGATCAGGTTGAGGCTGTGGCGGGAGAGGTTCTGCAGCGGCACTTCCTGGCCGAGGCGACGGTCGGGGGTGACGCTGTCCACCAGCGTGTAGTTGGCCTGCAGCCCCAGCCCGCGCCAGGCGTCGGGCCCGTCGACGAAGAAGCGCTGCCAGGCGAGCTCGAGCCCCCGCACGCGCGCCGGGTCGCTGTTGTAGGGGCGGCTCACCTGATAGCTCACGCCGTCGTAGACCTCCGGCCGGCTGGCCGTGGCGACGAACCCGACGACGTTCTTCCGGAAGACCGTGACCGCGTAGCCACCGTGCGCGTCGTCGAGCCGCTCCAGCGCGAGGTCGAGGTTGGTCGATCGCACCGGCTGCAGCTCGGGGTTGCCGGCTGCGCCCTGGTTGAGCGTCGGGTCGAGCGAGTTGCGCAGCAGCGAGAGCGAGGGCGAGAGCTGGTCGAAATTGGGCCGCGTGATCGTGCGCGAGGCGGCCGCACGCCATTGCCAGCCCTGCGCGAAGCGTTGGCGCAACGACGCGCTGGGCAGCCAGTCGGTGGCGGTGGTGTCGGCACTCAGCGGCAGCAGGCCGCCGGTGTCGGGCGCCGATCGGGTGCCGTCGAGCCAGGATCGCGTGCGCACGACGCGCACGCCCCAGCGCGTGTCGAGCTGCCAGCTCGGCACGGCCCAGTCGCTGCGCAGGTAGGCCGCGTCGCTGCGCTCGCGGATGCTCCAGACGCCAAGAGCGCTGCCCGCCGTCGGTAGAGGCGTCGCAATGCCGAAGGCGTCGCGCAGCGCGGCTGGATCTCGCGCATCGCCGAGGTCGGCGATCAGGAAGCTGCCGATGCTGCCGGCCTGCCCGTCGAGGAAGTCGCCGAAGGGGGTCGGCCGCACCCGCCCGGCCAGGTCGGCCGCGGTGAGGCCGCTGACACCGACATCGCCGAACACGAGGCCCGGGGCATTGTCGGCGCGCCGGTCGGCACGCCGCCATCCCAGCGCGAGTCGTTCCAGCGGACCGGCCTGCAGCGCCCGCTCGCCGTCCAGCCGCAGTGCGGCGAGCGAGCCCTCGAACGGCCGTTTGCGGTACGCCAGGCCGGTGTAGCGCCAGTTCGCCGGGTCGAGCAGGTCCGTGCCAACGATCGACGTGGCTGGCACGGTGCCGCCGAAGTCCTGGTGGAACTGCGCCACACGCGTGGCGAGGAACGGGCCCGAGAACAGCAGCTCGTTGCGGCTGCGCGTGTGGCTCAGGTCGGCACTCCAGGTCCAGACCTCGCCGTCGTGGCGCGCCGCCAGCGCAAACTGGCGCGTGCGGTCGAGCGTGTCACGCGCGAAGCCGAGCACCGACACCGGCGCGTCGGTCCAGGTGATGCTGCGCAGATCGCGCGTACCGTCGAACAGCGCCAGGCTGCCGGGCACGACACCCGTGCCGGCGGAGGCGTTGATCTGATGCGAATCCTGGCGGGTGCGCAGCTCGGCGAGGTGCGCCTCGGCCAGCACCTCGAAGTTGGGCACGGGTCGCCACTGCAGCAGCGCGCTGCCCGCGAGGCGCCGCCGCGTGCCGAGGCTGACGGTCTCGGTGGTACCGCCGGGGGCGACCACCGGCCCGTCGGGCAGCAGGTCGTTGCGCAACGCCGGTGCGCCAGTGTTCTTCTGGTCTTCGCGCCAGGCGCGCTCCTGGAACGCCAGGTTCACGAGCAGCCCGAACTCCCCTGCCTGCGCGTCGCGCACCCGGCGGCTGATGAGCGCACTGGCTTGACCAGCCGATCGGCCGGCCAGGTCGGCACGCGCGGTGCGTGCCGACAGCACTGTCGTATCGCCAGCGAAATCAAACGGGCGGCGCGTGCGCAGGTCGATGCTGCCGCCGAGCCCGCCTTCCAGCCGCTCGGCTGAGGCCGTCTTGTAGATGTCGATTCCGGCCAGCATCTCCGAGGCGAAATCGGCCAGGTCCACCGTGCGCCCCGCGCCAGCGGTGAAGACCTCGCGGCCATTGAGCGTGGTCTCCACCTGCGTCAGGCCGCGCACCGCGAACGCCGAGGCCTCGCCGCGGTCGCGCGCCACCTGCACGCCGGTGACACGCTGCAGCGCATCGGCCACGCTGAGGTCGGCCAGCTTGTGGATCTCCGCAGCGATCACGCTGTCGACGATGTCGGCGGATTCGCGCTTGCGCTGCTGTGCCGTCTCGGCGCTCGACCGCAGCCCTTCGACCACGACACGATCGAGGCGCAGCCCCTCCTGGGCGCGCGCCATGCCCGGTGCCCCGGCAACCACGCACATCCCCAGCAAGCCCCAACACCAACGCTCGTCGCGGACGGTTGTCATGTCAAGTCACATCTTGCACGAAACGTGTTCGCGAGGGTACTGGGCGTGCACGGACGAGACATCGTCCCGCGCTATCCTGCACACCATGTACGCCCGCTTCTTCGGTCTGAGGCAGCAGCCCTTCTCGATCGCGCCGGATCCCCGCTACCTCTTCATGAGCGAGCGTCACCGCGAAGCGCTCGCGCACCTGCTGTACGGCGTGCGGGGCGGCGGCGGCTTCGTGCTGCTGACCGGCGAGATCGGCGCGGGCAAGACCACGGTGTGCCGCTGCTTCCTGGAGCAGATTCCGAAGCGCACCAACGTCGCCTACATCTTCAACCCGAAGCAGAGCGTCACCGAGCTGCTGCGCTCGGTGTGCGACGAGTTCCGCATTCCGCTGCGCGCCGAGGGCGGGACGGTGAAGGACTACGTCGACGCGCTCAACGGCTTCCTGCTGCAGACGCACGCGGTCGGCCAGACCAACGTGCTGATCATCGACGAAGCGCAGAACCTCTCGGCCGAGCTGCTCGAGCAGTTGCGACTGCTGACCAACCTCGAGACCAACGAGCGCAAGCTGCTGCAAATCATCCTGATCGGCCAGCCCGAGCTGCGCACGATGCTGGCGCGGCCCGAGCTCGAGCAGCTCGCCCAGCGCGTGATCGCACGCTTCCACCTCGAGGCGCTGAGCCTGAAGGAGACAGTGCACTACATCCGCCACCGCCTCGCAGTGGCCGGGCTGAGCCGGCCGCTGCCCTTCGACCGCGACGCGCTCAAGCGCGTGCACCAGCTCTCGCGCGGCGTGCCGCGCCGCATCAACCTGCTGTGCGACCGCGCGCTGCTCGGCGCCTACGCCGTCAACAAGCCGGTGGTCGATGCCGAGATCGTCGAGAAGGCGGCGCGCGAGGTGTTCGACGGCGCGCTGCCGGGCGAAGCGGTACCCGCTGCGGCGCGGCGCTGGCGCACGCCGGCACTGGCCGCGGGCGCGCTCGCGGCGCTGGGCCTGGCGATCTGGGCCGGCGTGGCCGTCGAGCGGCGCCACGGCACGGTTCCCGTGGCGGCCGCCGCGGCGTCGGCGGCCCCCACCGCCTCGGCGGTCGCGCAAGCCGCTTCCGAGGCCGCTTCGGCCGTGCCGGCGGCAGCGTCGGCAGCCTTGGCGGTGCCTCCGCCCCTGGCGGACTCGAAGAAGGCGCTCGCCGCCGGCTGGCGCAGCGAGGCCGAGGCCTGGCGCGCGCTCGCCGAGCCCTGGCAGGCGAAGCTCGAAGGCGGCGAGCCTTGCGTCGTCGCGGCGCGCCAGCAACTGCAGTGCTTCCGCAGCAGCGTGCCGGCCACGCTGGCGCTGATCCGCCAGCTCGACCGGCCGGTGCTGCTGACACTGGCCGGCGGCGGCACTCGCGCACAGGTGCTGCTCACCGGCCTGTCGATGCGGCACGCCGTGCTGGCCACGCGCGAGGGCGCCATGACCCTGCCGCTGGCCAACCTCGCCGAGCTGTGGCGCGGCGAGTTCGCGACACTCTGGCGCACGCCGCCCGGCTACGACGACGGCGCGCCGGTCGACTGGCTGTCGGCGCAGCTCGCGGTGGCGCAGGGCGAGGCGGCCCCGCCCTCGCCTACGAAGTTCGATGCCACTCTGCGCAGCCGGCTCAATGCCTTCCAGATCGCCCAGGGGCTCAAGCCCGACGGCCTGGCCGGCCCGCTGACGCTGATGCTCGTCAACCGCGCCAGTGGCGTGGCCGAGCCCCGCCTGCAGCCGGAGAAGTAAGCGATGTCCTACATCCTCGATGCCCTGCGGCGCGCCGATGCGGAGCGCGAGCGCGGCGGCGTGCCGGGCCTGCACACGCAGACCATGACGGAGGCCGGCGACGATGCCGAGGCCACGCCGACCCCGCGCGGCCTGAAGCCCTGGCATTGGGTGGCCATCGGCCTCGCGGGCGGGCTGGCCGTCGCGATCGCCTGGACCTGGCGTGGCGAGGAGCCGCCGCCTCTGGCTGCACGCCCCCCGCCACCGCCGATGCCGATCGAGCAGAGCACGCCCCCCGTCGCGGTGGCGCCGCCGCCTTTGGCCACGCCGGAGCCAACGCCATCGACGCCGGTGGCCATCGCGCCGATGCGCGCCTCGCCACCGCCGCCGCCACCGCCGCCGCCTTCGCCGCCGGCGGCCACGCGGCCCGCAACGGCCGCGCCCGCGGCGAGTGCCGCAATCGCTGCCGCAGCGCCTGCAGCGGCCGCGTCGACCCCGCGCGTCGCCTCACTGGCCGAGCTGCCGCCCGAGCTGCGCAGCGGCCTGCCGGCGCTGGCCTTCGGCGGCTCGATCTACTCGAACACGCCGGGCAACCGGCTGCTGATCGTCAACGGCCAGCTGATGCACGAGGGCGAGTCGCTCGGCCCGGGTGTCGTGCTCGAGCAGATCAAGCCGAAGGCGGCGGTGCTCGTCATCCGCGGCCAGCGCATCGAGGTCGGGCTCTAGGCTTCGCGCCCCCAAACGAAACAGGCCGGCGGGTCTTGCGACCAGCCGGCCTGCCAAGGCGGGCAACACGCCCGCCAGGGCCTCAGTTCGACGCCGCCGAGGCGGGGGCCGCGGCCGACGCCGGGGCCGCCGCCGTCGACGCAGGCGCCGCCGGCGCATGCGTCGCGTCGGCGCCGTGCTTCTCGCCGCCCATGTCGATGTCACCGCCCTTGCTCAGCACGAAGATCGCGACCGCGGCAAAGACGACGAAGGCCAACAGAAGTTTCCACATGTCCTTGTGCTCCGAGCCTCAGTCCTGGGCGTAGATGTCCACGTCCTTGGTCTCGCGCACGAACAGCATGCCGACGACGAAGGTCAACGAAGCGATGATGATCGGGTACCACAGGCCGTTGTACATGTTGCCGGTCTGCGCCACGATGGCGAAGGCGGTGGTCGGCAGCAGGCCGCCGAACCAGCCGTTGCCGATGTGGTACGGCAGGCTCATCGAGGTGTAGCGGATGCGCGTGGGGAACAGCTCGACCAGCATCGCGGCGATCGGGCCGTACACCATCGTCACCAGGATCACCAGGATGACCAGGATGCCGATGATCAGCGGCTTGTTCATCTTCGCCGGGTCGGCCTTGGCCGGGTAGCCGGCGGCCTTCAGGGCATCGGCCACGGCCTTCTTGAAGTCGGCATCGGCCTTCTTCGCGTCGTCGGCCGCGAGGCCCTTGGACGTGTAGCTCTTGATCACCGTCTCGCCCACCGTGATGGTGGCCGGCGTGCCGGGGGCGGCCACGGCGTTCTCGTAGCTCACCGAGCCGGCGGCCAGCACCTGCTTGGCGATGTCGCACGAGCTGGTGAACTTCACCGTGCCGGTCGGGTTGAACTGGAACGAGCACTCGGCCGGATCGGCGTGCACCACGACCTTGTTCTTCGCCTGCGCGGCGGCGAGGTCGGGGTTGGCGGCCTCGGTCAGCGCCTTGAACAGCGGGAAGTAGGTCAGCGCGGCAATCAGGCAGCCGGCCATGATGATGGGCTTGCGGCCGATCTTGTCGGACAGGGCGCCGAACACGATGAAGAACGGCGTGCCGATCAGCAGCGAGATCGCGATCATGATGTTCGCGGTCGCGCCATCGACCTTCAGCGCCTGCGTCAGGAAGAACAGCGCGTAGAACTGGCCCGTGTACCAGACCACGGCCTGGCCGGCGGTCAGGCCGATCAGCGCCAGGATCACGATCTTCAGGTTCTTCCACTGGCCGAACGACTCGGTCAGCGGCGCCTTCGAGGTCTTGCCCTCCTCCTTCATCTTCTTGAAGGCGGGCGACTCGTTCATCGACAGTCGGATCCACACGCTGATGGCCAGCAGGGCGATCGAGACGATGAACGGCACGCGCCAGCCCCAGTCGGCGAAGGCGGCCTCGCCGATGGCGGTGCGGGTGCCGAGGATGACCATCAGCGACAGGAACAGGCCCAGCGTCGCGGTGGTCTGGATCCACGAGGTGTAGGCACCGCGCTTGCCGTGCGGAGCGTGCTCGGCGACGTAGGTCGCCGCGCCGCCGTACTCGCCGCCGAGCGCGAGGCCCTGCAGCAGGCGCAGGACGATCAGGATCACCGGGGCGGCGACGCCGATCGAGGCGTAGGTGGGCAGGATGCCGACGATGAAGGTCGACAGGCCCATGATCAGGATGGTCACCAGGAAGGTGTACTTGCGGCCGATCATGTCGCCGAGGCGACCGAACACCAGCGCGCCGAACGGACGCACGATGAAGCCGGCGGCGAAGGCGAGCAGCGCGAAGATGAAGGCCGAGCCGGCGTCGAGGCCGGAGAAGAACTGCTTGGCGATGATCGCCGCGAGCGAACCGTACAGGTAGAAGTCGTACCACTCGAACACGGTGCCGAGCGAGGAGGCGAAGATGACCTTCTTCTCCTCGGCCGTCATCGGCGTGTTCGCTGCGGCCGGCTTGCCGAGCGTGCTGGTTGCCATGGTTGGGTCTCCTCGATGGATGGCGTCGCCCCCTTGGCGACATGGGGCCGGACTGTCTCGGGGCGCTCTGACCGATGTCTGACACGCAGCCAACAGAGGCTGACAAACTCAGGCGCAACCGTGAGGTTTCTTTCCTCGATGCGAAAACCGCGGGTTAGCGAGCATCCGTCCGCGTGGGCGCGGCGCGCTCACTTCTGCGCGCCGATGCGTGCGAGATCGCGCCGCTTCTCATCGAGATACTCCTCCAGCGAGTACTCGTGCAGCTGCGCGGCATGCCGCTCGGTGAGTGCGAACCAGGTGCGCAGACGGGCCTGCAGGCGCTCCTCGGGCGCGCCGCCGCGCTCCTGGCAGTGCGCCAGAAGCGCGTGGTAGTAGCGCATCACGTTGCGCTCCAGCGAACCGCGTTCGCCCTTGACGTATTGCGGCCGGCCCTCGGCATCGCGCCCGACGATGCTGAAGCCGATCTTGTCGCGGCCGGCGGTGGCGAGGTAGGTCTGCATCGCCACGCGCGCGAGCAGCCCGGTGGCGTGCGAGTACCCGAAGTGCACGAAGCTGTGCCCGGCATCCAGGCTCACCGCCTCGAAGACGATGCGGTAGTCGGTGGTCGAGAGCGGCCCGGTCGGTGCGGTCATCAGCACGCGCAGCTGATCGGGCGTGTCGAGCTCGGTGCGGAGCGTGTAGTGCATGAGCGCCGTCATGCCCGCCGCGCCACTCTTCTTCGGGCCGGCCAGCAGGTCGATCGTGCCGCCGTCGCGCGGCGTGCAGGCATGCACGTTCAGGTGCAGGAACAGCAGCTCGCACACCGCCGTCGGTGTGCGGAACGCCGCCGTGGCCACCTCGAAGGCATACGGCAGTTCGGCGTAGACATCGCCCTCGACATGGTCGGTCAACTCCTTCGAGACGATCACCAGCGGCTCGCCGAAGGGGTTGTCGCGCAGTGCCGGCTGCAGCGCGGCATGACGTGCGCGCAGCGTGGCCGCGTCGGCCGCTGCGTCGCGCGCGAGGGCCGACGCCGGCAGCATGGCGGCAGCCACGGTGCCGACGAAGACCATCCAGGCGGCGAGCAATGGGCGATGCATTCCATCAAGCATGCACCCGTCCGAACAGCCCCACGCTGTGCTGGCGCAAGTGGCGCGCGCCGAGCCTGCGGCGATACTGCAGGCCATGCGCCGCGCCACCCTCGCCATCTGGATCGCCACCAGCCTGCCCGGCCTCGCTGCCGCCCAGACCGACGTTGCATCCTCGCTTCCTCGCTGGGAAGCCGGACTCGCGGCGGGTGGCGGCCGCGTCGCCGACTACCCTGGCGCCGACCAGGCGCACTGGCGCGCGATCGCGGTGCCGTGGGTGGTGTACCGCGGGCCCATCGTCAGCCTCGACGAGCGCGGCCTGCGCAGCCGCTTCGTCGACACCTCGCACTGGGAGCTCGACCTCACGGCCACCGCCGCCTTCAATTCGCGCAGCAACGAGCGCCGTGCCGGCATGCCCGAGCTCGACTACCTGTTCGGCATCGGCCCGCAACTGGTCTACAAGGGCTGGCAGACGGCCGGCGGCGCAGGCGCCTCCGCACACTTCAAGCTGCGGGCGATCCAGTCGACCGACTTCCGCCGCATCGATTCGCGCGGCGGCACCGCGGCCGTGGAGTGGCGCTGGCGCGAATTCGGCGTTGCCGGCCCCGGCTCGGTACTGACCGCCTCGATCGAGCCGACCTGGGCGAGCCGGCCGCTGCAGCGCTACTTCTACCAGGTGGACCCGAGCCAGGCCACCGCCGCGCGTCCCGCCTACGCGGCACGCGCCGGCTACCTCGGCACCGAGTTCGGCCTGTCGGTGCGGCGGCGCCTCACGCCGGAACTCTCGTGGTTCGCCGCGGCCAATGTGCTGAGCCTGGCCGGTGCGGCCAACCGCGCGAGCCCGCTGCTGGCCTCGACCACCAACGTGTCGCTCGGCGTCGGCCTGGTGTGGACGCCATGGCGCAGCCGCGAGGCGGCGGGCGACTGACTCGCCCGCAACCCGTCAGTAGTTGATGCGGGCGTAGTAGGTCTTCTGCGCTGCTTCTCGCGCCTGCCCGAGCGTGACGATGCCGCGCTCGGCGAGCAGCGGGATCAGCTTCAGGAAGATCTCCGCGGTGACCATCGCGTCGCCCACTGCGGTGTGGCGGCCCAGCACGTTGACGCCGAGGCGCTCGGCGATCGCCTCGAGGCGATGCGATTCCTGCTGCGGGTGCACCACGGCCGAGAGCAGCAGCGTGTCGAGCACGGGCTGGTCGAACACGAGGCCGGTGCGTTGCTGCTTCAGCTCGAGAAAGCGCATGTCGAAGGCAGCGTTGTGGGCCACCAGCACGGTGTCCTGCGCGAAGGCGTGGAAGGCGGGCAGCACGGCGTCGATCACCGGCGCGCCCTGCACCATCTCCGGCGTGATGCCGTGGATCGGGATGCCGGCCTCGGGGATGTCGCGCTGCGGGTCGACCAGCTGCTCGAACACGTCCTCGCGGCGCAGCTTGCCGGCGACGATGCGCGTCGCGCCGATCTGCAGGATCTCGTCGCCCTCACCCGGATTCAGCCCCGTCGTCTCGGTGTCGAACACGGTGTAGGCGAGCTCGGCGAGCGGCCGTTCGGCGAGCTCGCGCGATTGCTCGCTGGCGCGGAACAGGTCGAAGTCGTAGACCTCGGGGCGGCTCTCGGTCTTGACGATCCGCGCCGCGTCGAGCTGCTCGCCGCCGGCGGCCAGCGGCAGCAGCCAGCGGAAGAACGATTCGTGGCGCACGCGTTCGCGCTCGAACCAGAACGCGCCGTCGTGGCGCTCGACCACGTCGCGCACGCTCAGCGCCAGTGTCTCGCCGCCGATGCGCATCGCGTCGGTCTCCCAGCCCATCACCGTCTCGGTGCTCATGCTCGCGCCGATCCAGGCGAGATCGAGCCGCGCCCGGCCGGAGGCCTCGGCCAGCCGCAGCGACACCGACTTGACCTCGTACTCGTCGACCAGCCGCTCGGCCAGGTACACCAGCGCCTGCAGCAGCGAGAAGCTGTCCACGCGCAGCCAGAGCGAGGCGTCGACGCCGCTGGCCGACACGCGGCAGCCGCATTGCGCCTCGATGCGGCGCGCCGCGGCGGCGACGAGGTCGGCGCCCAGCATGTCTTCCAGCGGCCAGCGCGTCTTGATGGTCTGCGCCGTGTGGCGGCCGAGCGCCTGGATGCGCTGGCTCATCGCGCGCACCTCGTCGCGGATCACGCCGTGGAAGCGCTCGCGGGTGGCGGCGTCGACGTCGTCGAAGTCGAGCATCTCCACCGCGGCCTGCAGGTTGCCCAGCGAGGCGCGGCTGCCTTCGGTGAGGCCGTGCAGCAGGCGGTCGCGCTCGGACTCGTCGGCGAAGTCGCGCGTGATGTTCTCCAGCATCAGCACGAAGCCGTTGAGCGCCACCTCGCCGGGCGCGGCCTCGATCTCGCGCACCGGCGCCATCTGCACCCGCAGCAGTTGCCCGGCGCGCGTGCTGGTGACGAACTGCGCCGACGGGTGCGCCGCACCGCGCTGCAGGCGCTGCTGCACGCTCTCCAGCGCATGGGCGATCAGGGCGCGGTCGAACACCGTGTAGATCGAGCGGCCCAGGCCGATCAGCTCGGCGCCGCCGCTCACTGCCGGCGCGCTCGACAGCGCGCGGAACTGCGTGCGTGCGCGGGCGTTGTAGAGCAGGATGCGGCCGTCGAGGTTGCACACCACCACGCTCTGCGTCAGCTCGGCCATCAGCGCCGCGAGACGGTTGCGCTCCTGCTCGACGCCGCGGCTCGCCTCGCGCACCTGCGCAGCCACGTCGGCGCGCAGCGCACCGCGCTGGGCCGCGAGGCGGTTCAGCACCTCGGCGAGCGCGCGCGTCTCGGCGCTGCCCTGCGGCGCGATCGTGCGCTCCACGTCTGCCGCGAGCAGCACATGGCCTTCTTCCGCGAGCCGCGCCGCTGCGGCCACCCAGCGAAGATAGGCGGCACGCGTGAGCGCCCCCAGCACGCCGGCGAGCACCAGCCAGGCCAGCAGCAGCAGCGCCGCACGCGGCTCGAGCATCGCGGCCAGCGCGGCGCGTTCGCCGGGCTCCAGCGTGCCGGCGACGACCGCGCCGCCGCCCAGCGCGCACAGCGCCAGCAGCGCGCCAGGCAGCAAGGCCGCGATCAGCTCACGCGTGTCGAACTTCATGCGCCCAGCAGCTCGCGCACCTTCTCGGCGAGCTCCTTGGTCGAGAAGGGCTTGGTCATGTAGGCGTCGGCACCGAGCGCCTCGCCTTTGGCGATGTCGGTGTCGCGGCCCTTGGCGCTGAGCATCAGGATCTTGACGCCGGCCAGCGCCTCGTCGGCGCGTACCGCCTGGCACACCTCGAAGCCGCTCAGGCCCGGCATCATCACGTCGAGCAGCACCAGGTCGGGCCGGCCGCTGCGGATCGCCTCCAGCGCCGCGGGGCCGTCGCGTGCCACGCTCACCGCGTGGCCCTCGCGCTTCATCAGGAACTCCAGCGAGATGACGATGTTCGGCTCGTCGTCCGCGATGAGCACGCGTTTGCTCATGGTCTTGTCTCCTCTTCTTGTGTCGTCTGCCAGGGCAGCTCGAAGCCGAAGCAGGCACCCTGCCCCGGCGCCGAGCGCAGCCACATGCGCCCGCCGAAATGCTCGACGATCTGGCGGCTGATCGGCAGGCCCAGGCCCGTGCCCTGCGGCCGGTTCGTCGCCTCGCCACCTTGGCGGAATTTCTCGAACACGAGTTGCTGCTGATCAAGCGGCACGCCCGGCCCGTTGTCCTGCACCTCGACGCGCGCGGCGCGCGGATCCGCCGTGAGCGTCACCGTCACGCGGCCGCTGCCGGCCGGCACGAACTTCGCCGCGTTGGAGAGCAGGTTGATCAGCACCTGCAGCAGGCGGTCGCGGTCGGCGTGCAGCAGCGGCACGGCCTCGGGCTGCACCACGCTCACCGTGGCGCCGCGCTCGCGGAAGGCCGCGCCGGTGGTCTGCACCGCGTGCGCGATCAGCTCGCGCAGGTCGATCGCCTCGTGCTGCCACTGCGCGTGGCCCGATTCGATCTTGGCCATGTCCAGCACCTGATTGACCAGCCGGCTCAGGCGCTCGGCCTCGGCTACCACCAGGCCGAGAAACTGCTGGCGCTGGTCGGTCCCCATCTGCGGGTCGTCGCGCATCAGTTCGGCGAAGGCGCGGATCGAGGTCAGCGGCGTGCGCAACTCGTGCGTCACCGACGACATGAAGTCGTCCTTCAGCTTGTCGAGGCTCTCGAGCTGGCGGTTCAGCGCGCGCACCTGCGAGGCCTCGTCGAGCATGCGCAGGATGTCGTCGGGCGCGAGCGGCTCCTCCTCCACCACCGAGGCCATCACCGCGCGCGCCGAGGCGCTGCCGATCGCGCCGGCCAGCTGGGTCTCGACGTGGTGCACCAGCTCGGCGTCGGGCACGAGGCGCGCCACGTCGGCCAGGCCGCGCCGCCGCGCGACCTCGGTGAAGAGCTTCGAGCCGGCGTCCGCGCCGAGGAAGCGCGCCGCGAGCTGCTGCAGCTCGGCCAGTTGCGCGCGGCCGCGCCAGAACACCGGTGCGCCGCCGCCGCGCAGCTCGTCGACGAACAGCACCGCCTGGCTCGCCTCGCGCGCCGACGGCGCCTTCGCGAGCGACACGCCGACGTAGGCCGCCAGATTGGCCAGCAGGCTCCACAGCAACGCGTGCGTGAGGCCGTCGAGCCCCGTCAGGCCCAGCAGCTGCTCGGGCTTGAACAACGCGATGCCGAACGGGCCCTCGTCGAGGAAGCCGCGCGCCATCCAGCCCGACTTCGCGATCGATGGCAGCAGCAGCGTCCAGGCCCAGAGCGCGAAGCCGGCGCCCAGGCCGGCCAGCGCACCAGCCCGCGTGCCACCCTTCCAGTACATGCCGCCGAGCAGCGCCGGCGCGAACTGCGCCACCGCGGCGAAGCTGATCAGGCCGATGCTGACCAGCGCATAGGCCTCGCCGGCGATGCGGAAGTAGAGGTAGCCGAGCAGCAGCAGCACGACGATGACGGCGCGTCGCACCGCCAGCGGCACGGCACTGAGGTCGCTCCCCCTGCCGTGGCGCAGGCGCAGCAGCAGCGGCATCACGAGGTCGTTGCTGACCATGGTGGAGACCGCGATCGCCTCGACGATCACCATGCCGGTGGCGGCCGACAGCCCACCGATGAAGGCGGCCAGCGCGAGCGCGGGTGCGCCGTTGGCGAGCGGCAGCGAGAGCACGAAGGTCTCGGGGTCGGCGCCGCCAGGGCCGAAGTGCAGCAGGCCGCCGAGCGCGATCGGCAGCACGAACAGGTTGATCAGCAGCAGGTAGGCCGGGAAGGCCCAGGTGGCGCGCTGCACGTGGCGCTCGTCGACGTTCTCGACCACCATCACCTGGAACTGGCGAGGCAGGAAGATCACCGAGAGCATGGCCAGCAGCGTGAGCGCTGCCCACTGGCCGCCGGCGAACCTCGATTCGCCGCCCAGCCCGGTGAGCGGGCGCAGCGCCGGATCGGCCGCCGCGCGGGCGAAGATGTCCGCCGGCCCGTCGAAGAGGCCCCAGCAGACGAAGGCGCCGACAGCGAGGAAGGCGAGCAGCTTGACGACCGACTCCACCGCGATCGCCGCCACCATGCCCTCGTGGCGCTCGCTGGTGTCGAGGTGGCGCGTGCCGAAGGCCACCGTGAAGCCGGCCAGCGCGAGCGCGATGTACAGCGTGCTGTCCTGCCACCAGGCGGCAGCGTGGCCGCTCCCGCCGGCGAGCACGGCCACGCCGCTGGCGATGGCCTTCAGCTGCAGCGCCACGTAGGGCAGGATGCCGACCAGCGCGATCAGCGTGACGAGCGCGGCCAGCGCCGGGCTCTTGCCGTAGCGGCTGGCGATGAAGTCGGCGATCGAGGTGATGCGATAGCGCCGCGCGATGCGGATCATCTTGCGCAGCACCGAACCCGCCAACAGCATCCCGAGCGTCGGGCCGAGGTAGATCGGCAGGAACCACAGGCCCGAGCTGGCCGCGCGACCGATGCTGCCGAAGTAGGTCCAGGCGGTGCAGTACACGCCCATCGAGAGCGTGTAGACCCAGGCGTTGCCGATCACCGAGCGGCCCTCGCGCGCGCGCCGGTCGGCCGCGTGCGCCACCGCGAACAGCAGCAGCAGGTAGGCGAACGAGGCGGCGAGCACCAGCGCGACGCTCATGACCCGCCCTCGCGTTCGTCGGTCGAATCGTCGCCGGGCGCCTCGGCCACCCAGGCCGCCAGCGCGATCAGCACCGCCCAGCCGCCGAACAGCGCGAGCGGCAGCAGCGGCAGGCCGGTCAGGGTCACCGGCCGGTCCCACAGGGTGAGCAGCGGGAAGTTCAGCAGCGCCCAGCCGGCAGCGAACAGCGCGACGAACCGGGGTTGGCGCAGGCGCTGCGACATCGGCCCTCTCCCGTCAGAGCGTGTCGAGCCGGAAGCGCTGGCGCAGCAGCGCGCGGAAGCGCTTGTTGATGGCCAGCGCGTCCTTGAACTGGTCGCGGTCCATCGTGCTCAGGTCGGAGGGCCGCACCAGGTTGCCCGGCGCCTCGCCATGCTCGCGCTGGCGCAGCTGGTGGCGCAGCTTCAGGCCCATCAGGTAGTGCAGCGCCTCGATCAGGTCGCGGCCGAGCTCCGCCTCGACGACGCCGCGCTCGACGAGCCGCCGCACGCGCTCGGCCGTGCCGCTCTCGCGGATGCCCTGCGCGAGGCTGAGCGCGCGCACGCCGTGCACGATCGGGAAGGTGCCGAGCTTCTTCAGGTCGAGCGGCTGCTCGTCGCTGCGCGCGGTGAGCTTGAGCCACCAGCTCTGCGGCTCGTCGAACTGGTCGGCCGCAGCGGCGAAGCGTGCCAGGAAGGCATCGCTGCCCGACAGCATCTTCTGCAGGTGCGCACGCACGTCCTCGAGCAGCGAGGCATCGCCCGCCACGGCGGCGGCGTCGAAGAAGATCGCCAGGTGCATCGGCCCGTCGGCGCCCTGGCCGTAGACCCACTCGCCGAGCGTTTCGCGGAAGCGCGCGACGCTGGCGCGCCACAGCGGGTTGGTGAGCATGATGCTGCCGGGGCACGGCGGGTAGCCGAACGCGGCCAGCGCCGCGTTGAAGCGCTGCGCCACCTCGGCGAGCTGCGGATGCTCGAAGCCGTCGCGCAGCAGCAGCGCGTTGTCCTGGTCGGTCTTGAGGATCTGCTCGCCGCGGCCTTCGCTGCCCATCACCAGCAGGCAGGTGTTGGCGATGATGTCGGGCGGCGCGATCAGGCTCCAGGCCTTCGCGAAGAGACGGTGGTTGAGCTCGTTCACCAGCCGCGCGATGCGCTCGATCTTGATGCCGCCGTCCTGCAGCAGCTCGACCATCGCCTCGACGCGCTGCGCCGCCGCGGCGAGGTCGCCGATGCTGGCGGCCTCGTCGATCTGCACCGCGACGATGTGCGAATGGTTGGCCACGAAGCTCACCAGGTCGAGCTGGCCGAGCACACCGAGCACGGCGCCGCCGTCGCGCACCAGCAGGCGGTGCACGCGGTGGCGAACCATCAGCCACAGCGCCTCGAACAGCTCGGCATCGGCCTCGATCTCGATCAGCCCGAAGCGCGCCACCTCGCGCACCGCGAGCCGCTGCGGCGGGGTGTCGCGCAGCAGCGCATCGCGCAGGTCGGTGGTGGTGAAGATGCCGAGCCGCTCGCCGTCCTGCACCAGCGCGCTGGTGAGGCCCTGCGCCGAGAGCTGCCGGCACACCGAGACCAGGTCGAGCGCGGCATCGACGTAGAAGGGCTTGCGGACGTAGGCATCGCGCACGCGCGCGGTGACCAGCGAGAGCATCTCGCGCTGCGATTCGGGGCCGCGGGTGTGGGGCATGGCGGATGTGGAAGCGGGACTGCAGGCAGTGTGCCCGCAGTCCCGCTGGTCGGATTGACGCGTGTCTAGCGACGCGCCATCAGTGGTTCGACGCGGCGGCCGCGCCGATGCCCGTCTCCGAGCGCACCTGCTGGGCGAGGAAGCCCGCGCGGTCCTGCTGGGCGCGCGCGCCGCGGTCGAGCAGCGAGAAGATCCAGATGCCCACGAAACCGATGGTCATCGAGAACAGCGCCGGCGAGGTGTACGGGAACCAGGCCGAGCCCTTCGGGTTGCCCAGCGTGGCTTCCCACACCGAGGGCGACACCACCGTCAGCGCCACCGACGAGATCAGGCCGAGGAAGCCGCCGATCACCGCGCCCTTGGTGGTGCAGTCCTTCCACAGCACGCTCATGAAGAGCACCGGGAAGTTGGCCGACGCCGCGATCGCGAAGGCCAGCGACACCATGAAGGCGATGTTCTGCTTCTCGAAGGCGATGCCCAGCACGACGGCGACGATGCCGAGCGCGATGGTGGTCATCTTCGAGACGCGCAGTTCGGAGGCGCTGTCGGCCTTGCCGCCCTTGAGCACCGTGGCGTAGATGTCGTGCGACACCGCCGAGGCGCCCGACAGCGTCAGGCCGGCCACCACGGCGAGGATGGTCGCGAAGGCCACCGCCGAGATGAAGCCGAGGAACACGTTGCCGCCCACCGCGTTGGCCAGGTGGATGGCGGCCATGTTGCCGCCGCCCAGCAGCGCGCCCTTGGCGTCGAGGAACTGCGGGTTGGTCAGCACGAAGGTGATCGCACCGAAGCCGATGATGAAGGTCAGCAGGTAGAAGTAGCCGATCCAGCCGGTCGCCCACATCACGCTCTTGCGCGCTTCCTTGGCGGAAGGCACCGTGAAGAAGCGCATCAGGATGTGCGGCAGGCCGGCGGTGCCGAACATCAGCGCCATGCCGAAGCTGATCGCCGAGATCGGGTCCTTCACGAAGTTGCCCGGGCCCATGATCGACTGGCCGAGCTTGGCAGCCTCCTCCGGCGTCTTGCCGCCGGCGGTGGCGAGGTCGGCCTTGATCTGCACGGCCTTGGCGAACATCGCCTCGGGGCTGAAGCCGAACTGCCACATCACCATGAAGGCCATGAAGCTCGCGCCGCCCAGCAGCAGGCAGGCCTTGATGATCTGCACCCAGGTGGTGGCCGTCATGCCGCCGAACAGCACGTAGACCATCATCAGCGCGCCGACGATGACCACCGCGATCCAGTACTCCAGGCCGAACAGCAGCTTGATGAGCTGGCCCGCGCCGACCATCTGCGCGATCAGGTAGAAGGCCACGACGACCAGCGTGCCCGAGGCCGCGAAAATGCGCACCGGGGTCTGCTCGAAGCGGAACGCAGCGACGTCGGCGAAGGTGAACTTGCCGAGGTTGCGCAGCCGCTCGGCCATCAGGAAGGTGATGACGGGCCAGCCGACCAGGAAGCCGATCGAGTAGATCAGGCCGTCGAAGCCGGAAGTCATCACCGCGGCCGAGATGCCGAGGAAGGATGCCGCCGACATGTAGTCGCCGGCAATCGCCAGGCCGTTCTGGAAGCCAGTGATGCCGCCGCCGGCGGTGTAGAAGTCGGCCGCGCTCTTGGTGCGCGCCGCGGCCCACTTGGTGATGAAAAGCGTGAAGATCACGAACACGCCGAACATGCCGATGGCCGTCCAGTTGGTGGCCTGCTTCTGCGCCTGGCCGAGGTCGGCGCCGGCGGCCAGCGCGGCACCGGCCGCGCCCGTCAGCGCCACGAGCGTGAGCACGCGGCGCAGGGTGTCGTTCATGCGGATCATTTCAGCACCCCCTGGCGCACGGCATCGGTGAGGTCGTCGTACTGCTTGTTCGCGCGCAGCACGTAGAAGGCGGTGATCACCACGGTGAACACGATCACGCCGAAGCCGATGGGAATGCCCATCGTCATCACGCCTTCGCCGAGGCGCTGCGAGAGGAAGGGCTTGTTGAAGGCCACCAGCAGGATGAAGCCGTAGTACACGACCATCATCGCCAGCGTCAGCCACCAGCCGAACGCGGAGCGCTTGGCCTTCAGTTCCAGGTACTTGGGGTGGGTCGAAATCTTTCGAACCAGATCGTCATCCATGGTGTCTCCTCGCTCGGTTCACGGCTCGCTCTCGGCCGGCCGTGAATAGTCCACGCGAGGACTGACCCCCCTCTGACGCACAGCCAACACGGGCTGACGCGGAACTGATGCGAAGCTGACGTGGGGTGCTCGGCGATGTTCAGCCGCGCACGACACCCGGGCGCGCGCGGCCGGACTCGTCCCAGGCCGGGCCGTCGAACCAGGCGTCGCCCTTCAGGTAGGCGGCCAGCATCTCGAGCGCATCGAGCCCCCAGAACAGGCGCCCGTCGACCTCGATGGTCGGCACGCCGAACACGCCGAGCGCGAGCGCGCGAGCGGTGCGATCTTTCAGCGACTGCTTGACCTCATCGCTCGCGGGGTCGCGCGCGGGCGCCAGCGCGGCGCGCAGTGACGCGAGGCGCGCCGGATCGTTGGCATCGGCGCCATCGCCGCGCCACACGTGGTGCAACACCTGCTCGCTCTGCCATCGGTTCGGCGTGCCGCCCTCCGGGGCGCAGGCGTGCAGCAGGCGCAGCAGCGCCAGCGGGTTGAACGGGTGCTGAGCCGGCGTCGCGATCGGGATGCGGAGCCGGTGCGCCTGCCATGCGACCTGGCGAAAGGTCCAGGCTCGCTTCGGTTCGATTTCCGCCGGGCCCTTCTGGCCCCACTGCTGGAGCAGGCCGGCGAACAGGATGGGCTGGTAGTCGACGCGGTAGGAGAGGCCTTCGAGCGCCTGCGGCAGCTGCTCGAACGCGAGGTAGGCATAGGGCGAGACCGGGTCGAACCAGAACACGAGGTGC